>Ga0114978_10001958_pt1 | contig 17183 bp, 18 predicted proteins | sample S_140212_EF_Meta_FD_87027 | JGI IMG/M metagenome (GOLD analysis project Ga0114978, IMG submission 87027) | Freshwater microbial communities from Lake Simoncouche, Canada to study carbon cycling - S_140212_EF_MetaG | ecosystem: Environmental > Aquatic > Freshwater > Lake | place: Lake... | reverse complement strand
CGACGGATTATTTTGCACACGGTATACAGAGGCTTGCATGGGAGAAGATGAACGCAGACCAGCGAGAAGAGATGCCCGTATGGTGGGAAAGGTTAGGGATCATTCCTGCAAGCAGAGGGCGTAACATAATTAACGATGTGATACGATTGAACTCAGACCCGTGGCCTAACAATCTACCAGCCGATCAGATTGTCAACAGCCTAAAGAAGTTGACAGCAGACGATACAACCACTACAGTATAACGAAAGGAAATCAACATGACCACTAGGAATTTTAATCCAGAAGAACGATCCAAGCTGAAGAACCTGATCAAGGAAGCGATCGGAGTGCAGATGGAAGTGGAGACGCTCAACGGCGGGCTCAATGACACTGTCAAGGCGATCGCTGATGAGATGCAGATCAAACCAGGCGTGCTGAAACGTGCTATCAAATCAGCATACAAGCGCGACTTTGACCAAGCAAGAGATGACATTGATCTGATCGAGAGCATCCTCAATGCGACAGACAATCTCGGACCTAACGAGGAATGAGTCTAGGGGCTCGTGCCGCCCCTAAGGCACATGCAGGGGCAGGGCTGGCCATAAACAGCCGAGGAGAATGCATATGAGTTACGTCGACGCGATCATCGACAGAGACAAAGAGCGCATCCACGTCGTAGAACGTGTAGATGGCAAGCGTGTATACAAGGACTATCCAGTAAACTATCTGTTCTATTACGAGGATCCTAAGGGCAAGTTCCGCAGCATCTTCGATACACCAGTGACCAGAGTGAGCACCCGAAGCAGCAAGGAGTTCCGCAAGGAACTAGCCATGCAGAAGGGCAAGAAGCTGTTCGAGAGCGACATCAACCCTATCTTCCGCTGTCTCGAAGAATACTATCTCAATAGCGAGAGCCCCGAACTACAAGTGGCGTTCTTCGACATCGAGACGGACTTTGATTCAGCACGAGGATATAGCACACCAGAGGATCCGTTCACCAAGATCACTGCTATCACAGTGTATCTAAACTGGATGGACCAACTGATCACGCTAGCGATTCCGCCAGCTAGCATGGACATGGAGGCTGCTAATGCAATAGCAGAGAAATTTGACAACACGTTCATGTTTGAGCGTGAGGAAGATCTGCTATTGACATTCCTGGATCTGATCGAGGATGCAGACATATTGAGCGGGTGGAACAGCGAAGGGTTCGATATTCCTTACACGGTCAATCGAATCACCCGTGTGCTCAGCAAGGACGACACACGCCGCTTCTGTTTGTGGAACCAATATCCCAAACCTAGAGAATACGAGAAGTTTGGCAAGACTAGCCAGACCTATGATATCGTAGGGCGTGTTCACCTCGATTACATGCAGCTATATCGAAAGTATACCTACGAGGAACGCCACAGCTACAGCTTGGACGCCATCGGTGAATACGAGCTTAACGAACGCAAGACAGTATACGAAGGTACGCTGGATCAGCTATACAATCAAGATTTCTATACGTTCATCGAATACTCCCGACAGGACGTGGCACTGCTGGACAAGCTGGACAAGAAGCTGAAGTTCATGGATCTATCCAACGAGCTGGCACATGCTAACACCGTGTTGCTACAGACGACCATGGGTGCAGTGGCTGTGACCGAACAAGCGATCATCAACGAAGCACATGCTCGTGGCATGGTCGTTCCTAATCGAAGAGGCCAGAGCCGCAACGACGACGTCGAAGATCACGGTGCAGCTGGTGCATACGTTGCATATCCCAAGAAGGGCATGCACGAATGGATCGGAGCGATCGATATCAATAGCCTGTATCCCAGTGCGATTCGCGCTCTAAATATGAGCATCGAGACTATCGCAGGACAGGTAAGACCTATCATGACTGATGCTTATATCACTAAGAAGATGGGCGAGAACGGAGGCAAGTTCGCAGACGCATGGGAAGGTCTGTTCGGTAGCTTGGAATATGTCGCTATCATGGAACAGGATCCTGCTGTAGAAGTGACCGTGGACTGGGAAGATGGCAACAGCGAAGTCTATACTGCACGCCAGTTCTATCGCATGATCTTTGATAGCAATGCACCTTACTGTCTTACTGCTAACGGTACTATCTTTACCTTCGACAAGAAGGGCGTGGTGCCTGGACTGTTGGAGAGTTGGTATGCAGAACGTAAGGAACTGCAGGCTAAGATGCGTGCTGCTGATCCAAAGGAGAAATCTTTCTGGGACAAGCGACAGCTGGTTAAGAAGATTAACTTGAACAGCTTGTACGGTGCGATTCTCAATCCAGGCTGTCGCTTCTATGACGGTCGCATCGGGCAATCGACCACGCTGACCGGTCGTGTTATCGCCAAGCACATGGATGCCACTGTGAACGAGTGTATCACAGGCAAGCGCGACTATGTAGGTGAGAGCATCATCTACGGAGATACAGACTCCGTGTACTTTAGTGCGTGGCCGATCATCAAGGCGGATGTCGCTGCTGGTCGCACCGAATGGAACAAGGAGATCTGCGTTCAACTATACGACAGCATCGCAGATCAGGTCAATGAATCCTTTCCCAAGTTCATGAAAGAATCGTTCCATACTACTGAAGAACACGGCTCTATCATCAAGGGCGGTCGTGAACTGGTAGCACGGAGCGGCTTGTTCATCAAGAAGAAGCGTTATGCTGTGCTGATCTATGAGCTTGAGGGCAAGCGATTGGATGTGGAAGGCAAGGAAGGCAAGGTCAAGGCAATGGGATTGGATCTCAAGCGAAGTGATACTCCCAAGGTCGTGCAGGACTTCCTCAGCGACATCCTACAGCAGGTATTGACTGGTGCGGAGAAACAGCAGATAATCGAAGCTGTCAAGGAGTTCAAGATCCAGTTCAAGGAACGCCCTGCATGGGAGAAAGGCACGCCAAAGCGTGTGAACAATCTCACCAAGTTCACAGCACTGGAGAACAAGCAGGGCAGAGCCAACATGCCCGGGCATGTCCGCGCAGCTATCAACTGGAACAACATGCGTCGGATGCATAGCGATACTCGCAGTCTAGAGATCGTAGATGGCATGAAGACCATCGTTTGTAAGCTACGTCCAAATCCATTGGGCATGACCAGCATCGGCTATCCCACTGATGAAGATCGCATCCCGCAATGGTTCAAGGATCTACCGTTCGATCAGCAGGAGATGGAAGATGGCATCGTGACGCAGAAGGTAGAGAATCTATTGGGTGTGTTGGATTGGAATATTGCTGGTAGCACCAACATCAGCAATAACTTTGAGAAACTATTTGATTGGAGCTAAACATGCTAGCAAGTGATGTGACTAAGATACTAAACAATCTAGAGTGGGCTATGGAACTCTGCGGTAACGATCCTACTATGGAACATCTAGTTCCGGATCTGCAACTGCTGATCACCCGAGCACGGAAAGAACACGATAATCACATGGTAAATGTCTATGGATCAGCAAATGCTGTCAGGCTTAGACAAACCGTGCTTCGTGGATTCAATCGTTCCAAGTTCTTCCAGGACTGGGAATGGGGAGACGACAGCTTGAAGATATTTGAGAACATCTTCTCATCATATATCAACTGGGAATATCCCTGCATGGAAGTGTTTCCGGGCAGAGGATCTTGTCTCAAGTTTGCGCTGGGTGCAGAACCCCTGTATATCGCAGACTGGGATCAAGAGCTGATGAACCAAGTTTCAGCACAATTCAACGAATACTATGCTAGCAAGAGGTTGATGCAGTATCAGATAAAGGATTTCGATCTATCCGAGCTACCACAGCGCAGCTTCGGATTCATCTATTCTGTCAACTGGATGAAGTTCGAGGACCTAAATAACATCGTGGCACTGAGCCGATCAGTGATGCAATGCTTGATGCCAGGAGGAAGTTATTTGCTTAGTTACAATCCGTCAGACAGATGGTATGGTGTGCAGAGGATGGAACAGGGTTTCGCACACGGTGCTGATAGCAAGCAGCTGGCTAAGGAGCTAAGACAGTTGGGATTCGAGATACAGAATCAACAGGTTGAAGAACACATGACATACATGCTGTTGAAGAAGCCCGGCGAGATCGTTCCAGTGAAGTCCAGCAGCATGTTGGCGCAGATCATCGACCGTCCCGCAGACCTAGGCAAGGCCGGATTGTTGCGATATAACAAGTCTCAACAGATGACAGATAAACTTCTTGATAAATGATCAGGATCGTAGTACACTATATCTAATAGCAAAGGACAAGACATGAAAGATTATCTAACCGACATCGTAACACACACGCATTCCTTAGGAAACATCCAGACTGTGAAGATCACAGGAGAGGATACCAGCACAGAGCTGGAAGCATTATCTGATGACAAGAGCTTGGTCGTCCGGGCCAAGTTCCATGCTGCTGCTCCGGAATTCAAAGGCACGTTCGGCATGCCTAATCTCAATAAGCTGAACATCATCCTCAACATTCCGGAATACAGGGAGAACAGCAAGATCGATCTCCTCACCGAGACTAAGGATGGCGAGAAGGTTCCATCCGGATTGCACTTCTCTAATGCTGTAGGCGACTTCCATAACGAATATCGCTTCATGAGCAAGGCATTGGTCGAGCAACAGCTAAAGACTGTCAGATTCAAGGGTGCTAACTGGAACGTGACGTTCGAGCCAACCTCAGCAGGCATCCAGCGTTTCAAGTTCCAGGCAAATGCCAACAGCGATGAGAACACGTTCATCGCAAAGACTGAGAACGGTGATCTCAAGTTCTATTTCGGAGACAGCAGCACACACGCTGGCAACTTCGTGTTCCACACTAACGTCAGCGGCAAGCTCTCACAAGCATGGAGCTGGCCAGTCGTGACGTTCATGAACATCCTGAATCTAGCAGGCGACAAGACCGTGCAGATCAGCGACGAAGGCGCAGTCATGGTCACCGTAGATTCGGGCTTGATCAAGTATGAATACATCTTACCAGCGCAGACCAAATAATGATTCCACAGGATGACATGTCACTGCGGCAGGGAGATAGTGCGGTCTTTCTCCCTGCATTGAGCAGCTTCTACAGTTTCCAGATCTGTAAGTATGGCAAGAGCATACAAGCAAGTCGGATCCCACCTGCAATGCAGAACGGTATCGAGGGATTGAACTTCCTCGATAAGGAGAAAAGCTACTTCTATTATCCTTGGTGCCTCTATTCCGCAGGACATGCGATCTTGGAAGTAGGCCCGGAAGAGAAAGAAGATATGGTCCGTAACAAGGCACCCAGCAGCTTCGTGCTAGGTGACTCGGGAGGATTCCAGATCGGTAAAGGAGTATGGGAAGGTGACTGGAAAGACCCTAACTGTCCTAAGGCACACGCTAAGCGTGATGGCGTTCTGCGTTGGATGGACGCTTACATGGATTACGGCATGGTGCTTGATATTCCCGCTTGGGTTGCTCGCAGTCCTGCTGGTGCCCGTGCAACTGGCATTTCAACATATCAAGAAGCGGTCCTCGGAACCCGTGTCAACAACGACTACTGGATGCGAAACCGGACAGGACGATGCAAGTTCCTCAACGTGCTCCAGGGAGAGAATCACACGGAGGCAGACGATTGGTATGGGCAAGTAAAGGATTATTGTGATCCTAAGAAGTACCCAGGCACACACTTCAACGGTTGGGCTATGGGCGGTCAGAACATGTGTGACATCCATCTAGTACTTCGTCGCATCGTAGCTATGATCCGTGACGGTCTTCTAGAGGAAGGCTTGCACGATTGGATGCACTTCTTGGGCACTAGCAAGCTGGAGTGGGCACTGTTGCTCACGGATATCCAACGTGCTGTACGCAAGTATCACAATCCTAAGTTCACTATCAGCTACGATTGCGCTAGCCCGTTCTTAGCTAACGCAAAGGGCTTGGTCTATAGCGAGTATCTCATGGAAGATCGCAAGAAATGGACCTATGTGATGGAACGTGGCATCGACGATAAGAAATATGCCAAAGATACGAGATCGTACGGCGACGTTGCTCGCGATGACGGTATCATACCCAACTTCACTGATAGCCATTTCAGTCGTCATCTGCGTGTGAACGACGTCTGCACTTATGCGCCGGGAGATCTAAACATGATCGGCAAGGAAGGCAAGACAAGCTGGGATAGCTTCAGCTATGCACTACAGATGGCACATAATGCTTGGATGCATATCAATGCAGTACAGGTAGCTAATGATCTGTATCGTCAGGGAATCATGCCTGCGATGTTGGTCAGAAGCAAGCATCATATCGAATTCTTCGCTGATATCGTGGATGATATCATCCGTAATGCTAGCAACAGCCGTGCAGATGAACTGATCGAGAAGTACAGCAGATTCTGGATGGAGATCATCGGCCAGCGCGGTTATGTCGGCAAGAAGACCGTCAATGCTAGCACCATGTATAACAAGCATATGGAAGAGGATGCTTCCTTGATGAAGAAACCAGTCAAGGAAGATGCGCCCAAAGCAACAGCAGAACCACAGTTCAACGCATTATTCGAGGCATGATATGAAAGCACTAGTCATCGGAATGGGAATAGGACAGCTCTATCGTGACATCTACGCTCGTAAAGGGTGGACAGTAGTCACGGTAGATACGGTCAAGCCTGCGGACTTCACGGATGTTAGAGACGTCATTGATACAGACTTTGATGTAGCACATGTCTGCACTCCAAACTTCTTACACAAGCATCACGCTAGCATGGCAGCAGATCGTGCTAAGATCGTGTTCGTAGAGAAGCCCGGAGTGTCCGACGCACTAGCTTGGGGCATGCTAACCAATCAGAACAAGCAAGCTAAGATAGTGATGGTCAAGAACAATCAGCATCGATCTGAGATCGAAGACTTGAAGATATTGGCAGCAAATTCTACGCTGATCGATATCAATTGGATCAATGAGAACCGTGTTCCTGGTCCAGGCACTTGGTTCACTACGGAGAAGGATGCTTGGGGAGGCGTCAGCAGAGATCTAATGCCGCATCTGATCAGCATCTACATCGCCCTGTCGGGGCGAGATTACGAAGAGACGCCAACTGACATAATATGTCATCGTAAATGGACGCTGGAAGACCTAATTGCTGCTGGCACAGAATACGGCACGATAGATCCCGAAGGTGTGTATGATGTAGATGATCATGCTAGCATGTCCTTCCAGATCGGCGAACGGCAGTTCATTCTCAATGCTTGCTGGCGAAATGCTAAAGAGGATGATCGAGCTATACATTTCGACGATAGCAGTCACCCACTAGGACTGTGTCCGGAGGATGCTTACGAGAGAATGATTGACACAGCACTCGCAAACCTGCATAATGAAGACTACTGGTATGAACAGATGCTACAAGACATGTTCATCCACCGTATGATGGAGAAGCTGAGCGATGCGTACAGTAAGACTGTTAGCAACTAAAGGCCAAGGTCACTTCGAAGAAATGGAATGGACTAAACCCGATATTGGGGCTCGAGAGATCGAGGTAAAGGCAGTGCTGACTGGCATCTGTCGTAGCGATATCGATATGATGAGGGGAGAGTTTGGTCCACTGCCACTCAGCATGCAAGGACACGAAGGTCTTGGACAGGTCACGGCAGTTGGCGATAAGATCACCGACGTGCAGGTAGGAGACTACGTTGCTACACGAGGTGAGCCAGCGTTCGCAGACTACTATAATGTGCGGCAAGGTGAATATGTGGCTGTTCCTACGGACAGTCCAGAATTCATATTGGAACCACTGGCATGTGGTATCAACATAGTGAAGCAGGAACTGGATCTGTTCAACGGCATGGACAAGGACATCCTCATCCGTGGTAGCGGTTTCCTAGCATGGGTAGCCTATAAGACCATACGTCAGTATAATCCAGGGCTACACATCGACGTGGTAGGACGTAGCAATACACTGATCTGGGCAGATGATAGCGTAGAGCTTAAATCCAAGCCCGAAGGCGAATATGACATCGTGATCGATCTCAAAGAAGATGGTGCGATGCTGGATGGAAATCAAATCAAGGCAGGTGGTACGCTGATACTAGCCTCAGTGAAGAAACCTGCAGTTACGCTGACATTCGAGAACCTGCTATGGAAGGCAGTCAGGATCGTCATGCCCAGTCCTAGACACAAGAACTTCGAAGCAAGCATGACCAGCGCAGGTCACTTCGCGCTGTATAACAGCGAGACACTACAGAAGTTCTGGACCAGAGAATACGACCGCGACACAGAATGGCAACAGGCATTCGCAGACGGTACATCACGCAATCAAGGCTATAGCAGAGGATACATCAGATGGCGCTGAACACAGAAGAACGCAAAGCAGTGACTTACTTCACAGGCAATGAGGTAGAGCATACGGTCTGCTATAACATGTTTACACTGTTCGTAGTAGGCACTCCTGATGTAGAGGAGATCCTAGCACTAGCAGAGCACAAGAAGGTAACGCATATCTACTTTGGCACTAGCCAGAGTTTTCCCGACATCGGTACTAATGATGCTGATGAATGGAACAAGTGGTGTGATGTGATCCGTACTTGCTTGGATGCAGGACACTGGTGTACGCTAGACTTAGACGTTAAGCAAGCAGAAGGTCTGCTAGAGACAGGACTGTGCGAGTACGAACGTTTCGTTCCCATGATTAGTGTCAAGCTACCATACATCCATCAGCTCAACTATAACACTACTATCAAGCTGGATGATCGCACTTGGGGAGCAACCAACCCTGGGGTATGGACGCATCAACTGCATGATCTCATGGCCAAGGACAAGTATACCTACTGGGATCAGTACACTCAAGATACTACACTGAAATAAATAGTGTGCGGTGCAATGAGGCACCATCAATTAGCATAAGGTAATCAACGAGTTCAACTAACACGAGTTTTTCGATGAGTATAACACATTCGGAGATCAACCGTGTTAAAGAAATTCATCAAAGCCTGTGCTTTGATAGCTGGGCTATGTGTAGTCAGCGAAGTATCAGCACAGCAAGTCTATAACAGCATAGCCACAGCTTATGTGACTACTACTATCAGCCAGAGTGTTGTGTTTGACAGCACAATGCAACAGGGTGGTACATTTGAATTTTCAGTCCTAGCACACAACGGTGGCGGCCGTGCAGGGCAATCAGACACTGCTAACGTCAAGATACAGTTCTACGACAGCAGCAACAACCTAATCAGCACAGTCAATACAAGTTACAGCAATAACTTGCCTAACCCCACAGCATTGGGCGGCAATCCTCAGATCGATCCTGCTGTACCTTGGACCACACTGAGCATCAGCTCAACACTGACCTCAGCACAGGCAGCAAATGTCAGCTATGCTAAAGTCAGCATGTATGGCATCGACGGCAGCTATTGGGCAGGTGACTATGGTCCCTGGTATCGTGCTCCTACATTCACCCATAATGGTGGCGGTAATTTGACATACAATCCAGAGTTTGGCCCATACAACGGCATCACTGCACAGGGTTGGACAGCAAGTCCAGGCTTCGGTGCTTGCCAAGGTGCATGGGGCGGCAGCAATGCCTGTATCGTCAACAGCAGCGGTACACCTGGGCAGAGCACAGTAGGTCTAGTAGCCAACCAGAACGGTGGCGGACCCAGCGCAACTGGCGGCACTACTGGCGGCACACCAGGTGGTTATAACAATGCAATGAGCACAACTAATCCATCTGGTAGTCCTGCTGCTACAACCAGCACCAATCCTGTTGGCACAACAGTTACCAGTTCACTGGGTCAGACCACAGACGGCACCATCACTAACAATGGTACTATCAACACGACTGGCACTGATGCAGGTATCAGTGCAACAACTGCTACAACAACCACTATCACTAATGCTGGTACTATCACTACTGATAACGGTAGCGGCATCAGTGCTCAGCAGGGCACTAGCACAACCAGCAGTGTGACTATCACAAATAGTGGAGACATCACTGCTAATACCAGTGGTATAAGCAATAATGGTATGAGTTCGGCACAGGGTATTGTTGCCAGTTTCACAAGCACAGGCAGCACTGGAACAGCAACCATCAATAACACTGCTACTGGAACTATCACAGTTACAAACGGTGATGCAGTTGTGATGACTGGTTACGGTACAAATGTGTTAAACAACGATGGCACAATCACTACCACAGTTACTGGTGCAAACAGCATGCCAGCAGTTCTATTAAACAATGCTGCTACTGTAAACAATAACGGCAGTATCACTGGTGATGTTGGCGTAGACTTTGCCAGCACCACAGCAGGAAGCACTATCAACAACAATGCTACTGGAACAATCACTGGCAACAGCGGAATGGCTGTTATCAGTGTTGGTTCAAACACTGGCATGATCATTAACAACGCTGGTACCATAACTGGCGATGTACTGTTATCAACCAATGGTGTGCTTAACCAACTGGGCACAGGCAGCATCGCAGGTGCGGTCCGTACCAAAGATTCTACATCGGTAGTAAACATTGGAACTAATGCCACTACAGCAACAACTACACTTGCAGGTAATCTAGGTGATCCAGCAAGTACTAGCGTATCTACTGGCACTTATGGCAACTTCCCAATGGCATTTACCGCTCAGAACTTATCGGCAGTAAACATTAACACAGGCAGCACACTAACTGACAACACAGGCTACGCTATCAACGCTACAACAGTTACCAACAACGGAACTATTGCTATCGGTGCTGGTGCTAACCTAACTGCTAATGCAGCAGTAACCAGCAACGGTAACATCAGCACTTGGTTCAACGGTCCACAGTATGGGCAGTTTACCATAAACGGTGCATTGGTATTAGGTGCAAACGCCACTTATACTCCTGTTATTGTAGGTAATACATCAACTAACGTAACACTCAACAGTCCATATGTTGGTGTGGTAAGTGCTACCGGTGGCATCACCGGTGCGTTCACCACACTGAGCGGCAGTGTTGCTGGCGTAAACTGGGCGATGACTCAGAACGGCAACAGCATGGATGTAACTTGGACCCCAAGTGTGTACATCGTAGGCACTGCTCCAGGTAATCCTGTAGTGACATCAACCAGCACTGACGGAACCACTGTCACAACCACTACCAGCACACCAGGAACAGCAGTACAGGTTGTTAATATCACTACTGGTACAACAACAGTAACTATGGGTAGTGCATTTGCTGGACAGAGACAGGGTAGCATGTTGAACATCACAAGAACTATAACTATGACATCATCAACACCGTGGAGCGCATTGTACACTACAACTACTCCGATCACTACTGTTGTTACCAACACTACTCCTGTAACAACTGTTACAGATACTACTCCTACTACAGTAACCACTTATAGCGATGGCTCAACAACTACTGCTAACGGTTCTACTACACAGTCTACAGCTACTACCGACAGCGTATCCAGCACAACTACGGTAACAAGTCAGGTGTCAACTGCTACTGCAACTGGTACACAGGTGGTCGCTAATCCATATAGCACTACTCGTAGTGCTAACGTAGGTGCTATGGGCGATGCGATGAAGGCTAGCAGGACTAATCCTTTCATCGTAGATGCGCTTAGCACAAAGGACGGTGCGTGGATCACTCCTAGCTTTGATCGTACCACAACATCTGGGCGTATGAACGGTAAGACTGTAAGTGGCGGCTGGCAGCAGACTGCTGAGAACAACACCAGCGGTTTTGCTTTTAGTGTTACCAACAGTCAGAGTGCCGGATTCATCAACACTCGAACACAGGGAGACACTTATGCTGGTGCTATCTACTTGCTATCCAAGCAAGATTATGTTTGGATAAAAGGCACAGTTGGTATGAGCAAGGGCGTTTACACCAGCAGCGTCAGCATTCCGGACATCGGGTTTGGCGGTGTAAGCAAGGCAGCGCAGACCAACACCTACGGTGATCTGACCGTTTACAGTGCTGAGAAGTTCTGGGGGTTCCGTCCACTAGCGGGTGTCACGGTTGTTCACAGCAAGGTCACTAATGCTTGGGATAGCAATCCTCTGCTCTCAACTGCGCCAGCAGCGAAGGGCACTGTCCAAGCTAATCCATACGCAGGTCTGCGTTACGAGTTCAACGATAATGCTAACATTGAGGCTAGGACTACACAGACCAAGGATTTTGGAAATGTGAAGACTGTTAAGGTCACCGTGAAGCAGAACATCATCGAAGATCTCAGCGTGAATGCAAGCGTGAGCTATTCTAAAGGACACAACTATACCGATACTCGTGCGATGATCGGATTGGATTGGCGTTTTTAATTGACTAATAGCCTCTGTGATGTTATGCTTAATAAAATAGGTAATAACAACACAGAGGCTTTTCAATGGCAAATGATGATAACGCAGACCTGAGTAAGCGGGTCTATCTAGAATGTGAATGCACCGACTTTGATCACACCGTCCGCGTCAGCTTGTGGGACTGGAACAACTATACTGATCCCGAAAATAGCAACCCTCCAGAGATGATCGTAGAATACCGTCTTAACAATCACGAGTCTTGGTATGAGCGTGTGAAATCAGCTGTTCGTTATGTGTTCAGCCGTGAAGACATCGTATATCACGACGTTATGATTGACAAGAGTAGCGTCGATAAGCTAAGCTCATTATGCAGGGATTACAAGATGGCAAACGAGATGTATGAATTAGGAACGAAGAAATGACCGAAGCAATCTATATCACTAAAGACATGATTCCAGCACCGGTGCTGCGTACCAGCATGATCTGGGTAAGGTTCCAGTTGGAAGGCATCCACAAGTATCCAGCAGCACTTACTGATCCCGCCCTTGAGGATGTCAGCTTCCTCGGGTATCCGCATCGTCACATGTTCCACTTCCGTGTGGGCATCCAAGTCTTTCACGATAATCGTGACATCGAGTTCATCCAGTTCAAACGCTGGTTGATCAGCTTGTATGGTGGTTCCAACGAACCAGTGTTAGAGCTAGACTATAAGAGCTGCGAGATGATCGCAGATGACCTCTACGAACAGGTCGCAGACAAGTATCCTGGCAGGGCTGTCGAGATCGAAGTTAGCGAAGACAACGAGAATGGTTGTAACATCAAATATGAGAGAGATCACGAATGATCAGAAATAAGAAAATAGCACAGGTATTCAATGATTTGGATGCCTACCGTGAGTTCTGCAAGGAATTTGGATACAAGTTCGACGAGAAGGACCTGTATCGTAGGGGAACGCCATATGGACAGTATGAGCGACAGAAACGCAATGACCCAGTGTTGAACCATTGGGTAGAGGATGCTAGATATTACCAGCGTCCGATCGAATTTGCCTAAGTAAAAAGGTCCTGCCAGGATGACAATGAAGATATTGATAATGGGACTGCCAGGTAGCGGTAAGACTACGCTGGCACGAGAACTAGCACATCGGCTGAAAGCAGTCCACTGGAACGCTGATGCAGTCCGAGCTAACTTAAACACGCATCTTGGATTTAGCGAAGCAGATCGCATCGAGCAAGCACGCCGCATGGGCTGGTTGTGTGATCAGGTCACTGCTGCTGGACAGGTAGCAGTCGCGGATTTCGTGTGTCCAACACAGGCTACTCGCACTGCATTTGGTCCCGCAGGCTGCATGATCTGGGTGGATACTATCAAGGAAGGCAGATTCGAGGATACGAACAAGATGTTCGTACCACCGCAGCTCGGTCCAGGCGATTATCGAGTAGACACGCAGGATTGCGAGTTCTGGGCTAAGACTATCGCAGAAGATATAGACTATCGCATCAACCCTACATGGGCTAAAGCATTATGGTTAGGATTTAGGAGAAGCCAATGACATACATGTGGGATAACAAAGCACCGACAGTGCAGATGCTAGGACGATGGCAACCGTGGCATGCTGGCCATCAAGCACTGTTTGAAAGATTATTGGAAAAGACCGGTCAGGTGTGTATAATGATACGTGACACAAGTGGCACGGAAGGAAACCCTTTCGATGCTGAACATGTGCAGGGACTGATACACAATGCACTGAGTGAGAAATATGACGGTAGATACCGCGTCATCATAGTACCTAACATCGTGCATATCGGGTGGGGCAGAGGCGTCGGATACACTGCTGGCGAGGAGACGTTCGACGAGAGTGTTACCAGCATCAGTGCTACTAACATTAGACGAGAGATGGGCTTAGATGGAAGTTCTTCGTAAAGATAATCTAGTATATCTTCCTGTACCTAAGAACGCATCTACTATGTTCATTCATACGTTCGAAGCAGACGGATGGAGTAGGACAAAGATAGAAGATATACACAACGATGTATCGTTCTTCGGTCATGTACAGGATCCACATGTTAGACACACCAAAGGTGTCATCGAGTTCTTATCCATGCAAGGTATACTAGACGACGTGGATCTTGAGAAGTTTGCGCTGTTGTTAACACACGGCATATATGATGTACATACCTATCCAATCTCTATGTTATACCCGAATCTCTACGAGAAAGCGCATTGGATTCCTTTAGATTTGCATAAAGATAGATTTGATGCTAACATTCTTACAAGCTACTTTCTACAGAAGAACGGAATGAAGTTGAAGATATCAAAGAATCAAGTGATACATCCTTCGCCGGCCCGCGAGAAAGAAGCATGCAATCGATTAGCCGAGATCAAAACAGGACATCCTAGATGGTTTGACGAACTTACATTCTGGTTTCTATCAGACGACATACGGATACATTCCGATTCCATCCAACATTATAATTCATTAGGAAAGTGATAATGAGAGTTTATATAGTAGACCTGGAACCAGTCGAGACACGCTACACTAAGCAGTGGAAGGATCTGCTGCCTATCATGATGGAACAAGCTGGCATAAATGCTTATTCGGTAAGCGGCCCTGCGATCCCACAGATAGTAACTCCTGGCGCATTCCTAAACTTTGCTGGCACCAACAGCTACAAGGCATCGCAGATACAGTGGATCTCAGAGCTATTGCAGCAACCAACTAACGAGCTATGCCCTAAGGACGGAGACTATTTCCTATATACCGACGCTTGGAATCCAACCGTGATCCAGCTGAAGTACATGATCGAACTGTTAGGATTGAAGATCCGAGTCGGCGGGCTATGGCATGCAGGTTCTTATGATCCGCAGGACTTCCTAGGCAGATTGATCGGAGACAAGCCCTGGGTTCGTAATGCTGAAGCAAGCATGTTCCACTGTTTTGACGATAACTTCTTCGCTACACGCTTCCATGCCAACATGTTCTTGAAGGAACTAATGGACGTAGAAGTGCTGTTCGGTGAGGACGAGCTGGACGAGTGGATCACACATCCAAACGATCCCAAAATCCACATCGTAGGGTGGCCTATGGAGTATCTACCTCACATCTTGAAACCGTTCGAAATCATCGAGAAGAAGGATAAGATCATCTTCCCGCATCGGTTAGCACCTGAGAAGCAGCTAGAGATATTCCGCGACCTAGCAGAAGCAATGCCCGAATACGAATGGTTCGTAGCACAAGAGCACCGGCTGAGCAAGGAACAGTATCACACTCACTTGGCAGAGAGCCGTATCGCATTCAGTGCCAATCTACAGGAGACGCTGGGCATCAGCATGTATGAGGCAGCATTAGTCGGAACTTATCCGCTAGTACCTGATCGATTGAGCTACAGCGAGATGTGGGAAGGCGGATGCTTGTATCCCAGTGCTTGGACTGAGAACTGGGATAGCTATCAGCAACACAAGCAGGAAATGATCAGTTACATCCGAAAGATCATGTCTACCAACAGCAGCTTAAAGGATACTGCTATGCTCAAGGCAATGAAGGTGGGAAGCCGATTCTTCAACGGTGCAGAACTATATGAAGCAATAAAAGGATCAGGAAATGTTGGTAATTAAAGAAAATGCACTGAGCGATGAGTTCTTAGATAATATGAGATTAGAGTTCGATCGACTGTTCGCATTAGGAGAAGATATACAGGACACCGGCGCACTCCGACGCATATCTATCAATCAGAAATATCCAGATCTGAAAGATAAAGTGCATCAAGAGATCGTTCGTCTATTCGGTAGACCTGTTGAGCTCAAAAATAGTATCTACTTTACTAGATCATATCAACCACTGCTAATACATGTAGATTCTGATAAAGATAAAGATCAGGGTGCTACTATCATCATTCCGCTGACATTCGACGAAAACATAAAGACTATAGTATGGAATAATAGGAGCTCGCGAGGTAATCTGCTTAACATAACAGGGCCACTGTTAGGAGACAAAGAAAATTCTCCCATCCTGTCAGATATTAGCAAACAGATCAATCTAGATCACATAGACACAGATCATATACATCTAGCAGATCTATTAGAATTGGATGGATTTGCAGCTTGGTCTAAGGGTGTAGCATTCTTGTTTGATAAGATGCAGTTACATGCTAGTTCTAATTTCAAATCCTTAGGGCATGATCACAAGGATTTCATAGTCCTACACTGTAATGATTATTGACAGTGCCTCCTAAATACTCTACACTAAAACAAATGGCATCCCAACTGCCTAACCATAGGGAACAACAATGAAGACTTCGGATAAGATTAAGCAACGTCTAGAGGACGCAGGCAAGCGTTACTGGGCTGGCGATAACATCAGCGAATATATCGAACAGGGCGAGCGAGAAGAGCTGGTCGCTGAACTACACAAGCGTTTTGATGCGGTGCTGGATAGCTTGGTGATCGATCGTGAGAACGATCCCAACAGTCACGATACAGGCAAGCGGCTTGCCAAGATGTACGTGAACGAACTGTTGCGAGGTCGCTACTATCCAGCACCGGATGCAACCAGTTTCCCTAACGAGATGGAAGACAGATATGAAGGCATGCTTGTTGTTCGCAGTGAACTGCGTAGCGTTTGTTCTCATCACCACCAACCTGTCACTGGTGTGGCATATATTGGTATCATCGCCGCAGATAGGCTCATTGGCCTCAGCAAGTATACTCGCATTGCTCAGTGGTGCGCTCGTCGTGGAACTCTTCAAGAAGAACTGTGCAATGATATTGCGAAAGAGATCATGAAGGCAACAGGCAGCAAGGATGTCGGCGTGTATATCCAAGCAGAACATGGTTGCTGTACCAATCGAGGCATCATGGCAAAGAGCAGCCTAACGCAGACCACGGTTCTTCAAGGAGCATTTCGAGATGATATGGGAACTAAGAAAGAATTCTTCGACAACATCAAGCTACAGCAGGAGTATGCAGGCAAATGAGCGGTCCATATACAACTAATGCAGT
>Ga0114978_10001956_pt1 | contig 17187 bp, 18 predicted proteins | sample S_140212_EF_Meta_FD_87027 | JGI IMG/M metagenome (GOLD analysis project Ga0114978, IMG submission 87027) | Freshwater microbial communities from Lake Simoncouche, Canada to study carbon cycling - S_140212_EF_MetaG | ecosystem: Environmental > Aquatic > Freshwater > Lake | place: Lake... | reverse complement strand
CGATAGTGCCCGACGATGTCCACACCCTTGGTTTCGGTGTTCACGCCGTTGATGAAGAAGCGCGCAGCGCCTAGCGCGCTGCCTGGAGTGGAGTTGATCAGGTTGTAAATCGCCACGGCCGTCGCCGTACCGGTGGGCGTGCCCTGGATGTTCTCAGACAGCACGATCCGATTGTCGATGTTGATCTGATAGGCGTCGACCGTCACCTCAATCGGGCCCTTGTGGTAGACGAAGCCCAGCGAATAGTTATTGGATTTTTCCGGCTCCAGCGGCTGGCCACCCAGGGCGCGGGACACGGCCGCTGTGGCCGGGAAGGTGCCCACGTCTACCGCAGTGCTCACGCCGTTAACGGCGATAAAGTTGGTCGAGGTGGCGGTGAAGTACGACTGCTGTAGCGAAGGCGCGCGGAAGCCGGTCGAGGCGGCACCGCGGATCGCGAAGCCGTCGAGGATGTCGTAGCGGCCGGCGACCTTATAGTTCGAAGTATCGCCAAAGTCGGAGTAGCGCTCGAAACGGGCTGCCACGTCGACGTCGAACTTATCGGTGATCTGATTGTCTAGATCGATATAGGCTGACTGGCTGTTGCGGTGTGGGCTCACCACGTTGCTTGGCTTGAATCCTGGGAAGCCCTGGGCCCCCGCGCCCTTGCCGGCGATGCCGCCGAAATCATAGCTGGCGGGGTCACCGGCCATGATCTCATAGCGTTCCATACGGTGTTCGAGGCCGAACGCCAGGTTGGTGGCCTTGAAACCGAAGTCCAGCGCGTGGGTAAAGTCGGCGTTGAACACGGTCTGGCCGTAGTTCATTTGGCCGGCATACATGCTGGTCGGCGAGGTCGCGCCGCGTGAGGCATTAACCGAGTCAAAGGTGGTGTAGTCGACCTTGTTGCCGCCGTAGAAAATGCTGAAGTCTGAGGCGAAACCCGCAATGTCGCCCTTGAAACCGCCGGCCAGGTTTAAGTCTGTGATATCGGTGCCGATCTTCGGCAAGAAGCCGGTCGGATAGATGGCCAGCACGTTATTGGCATTGTCGCCCAGGCGCGGATTGGCGGCGCTATTGCCCACGCGGTTCTGCCAGCTACCGAAGGCATAGGCTTTCCAATTGTCGTCAAGCGGCACGCCGGCGTTGAAGAACAGGGTCTTGCTCTCAACCTGCGGGTCGCCGAAGCGCGCGGTAACGCGCGTGCCGCCGCCACCGGCTGCACGAGGATCAAAGTCGGAACGGTTGGTCGGGTTGCGGAAGGTATAGTCCGCCGACACGGTCAGGAAGCCGTCGGCACCGATTGGCAGGCCTTGCCAACCGCTGAGCTGCCATGTGTTGCCATCGTTAGCGTGGCGGCCGCTGGGATTGCGGGCCGTCTTTACGTCGGTGTCATACTGGCCGAACGAGGCGCTGGCTGAACCACCGCTGCGAGCTTCACGCAGGCGCATGTTGATGATGCCGGCGATCGCGTCCGAGCCGTACTGTGCAGAGGCACCGTCGCGCAGAATTTCGACAGTGTTCAGGGCGGCGGTTGGGATGGTGTTCAGGTCGACGGCGGCCGAGCCGCGGCCGATGGAGCCGTTGACGTTAACCAGCGCTGAGGCATGGTATCGCTTGCCGTTCATCAGAACCAGCGCCTGATCTGGCGCGAGGCCGCGCAGGGTTGCGGGACGAACCGAGTCCGTACCGTCTGTGATCGCGGGGCGTGGGAAATCCAAAGAGGGTGCGAGGTTGGCCAGGGCTTGCCCAAGCTCCGGGGTTGCCTGACGGGTCAGGGCTGTGCTGTCCACCACGTCGACCGGTACAATCGTGTCGAGACGAGAGCGGGCGATCCGGGTTCCGGTAACGACGACCGTGTCCACGTCGCTGGCTGTCACCGTTTGGGCGAACGCACCCGTGCTGACGACAAGGCCGCCGACCGATGCCGCGGCGAGGAGAAGATTGCGATAACGCATTTATATTTGTCCTTTGGTTCTTGTGAAAACCCAGGCGGCGCTTTCGCGCCTTACCTGGCGGCCGCCTCCCTGATTGTTGATAAGTTAGTGCGTGCCGCCGCAAATGGCTGTGCTTTACTTGTCGCACTTGCAATAAAAACGTCAGCATTGTGCAACGTTCCACGGTGGAGCGCCCGGCGGTTGCATTTTTAGCCAGGCAAAAAGAAAACGGCGCGGATCGCTCCGCGCCGTTTTCAGAAGTCGGGTATTACAGAAAAAGCCTAGTCGCGACCGAGGTCGCCCTCGAACTGACCGGCGCCGCCTTCGAGCATATCCTTAGCGGCGGCCTCGTCGGCCAGGCGGTCTTCCTCGAATTGAGACGTGACCACGTTTTCGCCGCGCGCCTGACGCTCGGCTTCGTCCTGGCTGCGGGCGATGTTGAGGTTGACGCTGACGGTGACCTCGGCGTGCAGGCGAACCTTCACAGCGTGGACGCCCAGGGTCTTGATCGGCTTATCCAGGATGACCTGGCTCCGCTCGACCTTGCCGCCGTCGGCGTTGGCGGCATCGGCCACGTCGCGGCCGCTAACCGAACCGTACAATTGCCCGCTTTCGCCGGCCTGACGGATCAGGATGTAGGAGGTGCCGTCCAGGGCCTCGCCGGCCTTTTCGGCGACTTCGCGGTCCTTGTCGTTCCGCGCGACGATCGTCGCCTTTTGGGCTTCGAACGAAGCCAGATTGGCCGGGGTGGCGCGCAGGGCCTTGGAGCGCGGTAGCAGGAAGTTACGAGCGAACCCGTCCTTCACCTTTACCGTATCGCCCAGGGCGCCGAGGCGCTCGACGCGCTCAAGAAGAATAACTTTCATGGTTGCGCCCTCACTTCACAACGTAGGGGAGCAGGGCCAGGTAGCGGGCACGTTTGATCGCCCGCGCCAGTTCGCGCTGCTTCTTGGCCGAGACGGCGGTGATGCGCGACGGCACGATCTTGCCGCGCTCAGAGATATAGCGCTGCAGCAGCTTGACGTCCTTATAGTCGATCGGAGGCGCGTCGGAGCCGGAGAACGGGCACACCTTGCGGCGGCGGAAGAAGGGGCGGCGTGCGCTGCCTTCGGCGCCGGGAGCGGTTTCGTCTGACATGTTCTTGTTCTCCTAGACCGGCACGTCGTCGAAGCGGCGTTCGCGTTCGCGCTCGCGCTCGCGTCGGGCCAGGATCGGCGAGAGCTCCAGGTTCAGCTCATCCATGCGGATGGTCATGTACCGCAGCACGTCTTCGTTGATGCCCAGCTGACGCTCCAGTTCCTTCACCGCCGGGGCGGGGGCATCGATGGCCAGCAAAGAGTAGTGCCCTTTGCGGTTCTTCTTGATGCGATAGGTCAGGTTGCGCAGGCCCCAGTACTCGATCTTGGCGATGTGACCGCCATTCTCTTCAATAAGGGCCTTGATTTGCTCGTTCAGAGCTTCGGCTTGCTGCGGCGAGATATCCTGCCGAGCAATGACCACGTGTTCGTATTTGGCCATAGGTTCCTTCTTCCGTTGCGGAAGGCGGCGCGGCCGGCGGCGGAAGTCCGCTGGTCACGATGGATCTTGGCTCGGGACAAACCCCGTCAAGACCGCCTTCCATGAAGGGCGCTGCTAATAGGGGAAAAATCGTCGCCTAGCAAGGCGGATACGATTCGAAGGCAGCGCAGTGCACAGCGCGCTCTGCGGACTTCGTGCCCGACCAGACCGCATTCTATGCGGGTTGGCCGGGCTGTCGAAGGCCGTCTGGTGATTGGCGGTCCAGAACGCGACGCAATCGGCTATTTCGCGGCCAGCGTTTTCACGCTCTCAAGCGCGCCTGACACATGGCCGGCGAAATTGGGGTCGTTGTGGACGTAGGCGATCTTGCCGCCCTTGTTGATTACATATGAAATCCGGCCAGTCATTCCTGGGCGCGTCGCATTGGCGGCGTCATAGGCCTTGACCACCTCAGCGCTCGCGGCGCCGACAGCGAACTTGTCGCGGCACTCGAGTTTGGAGAATTCGGCGATGCGGTCGGTATTGCCCATGGTCATGCCAACGATCGTGGCGCCGGCCTTGCTGAAATCGTCGGTGGCCTCAGCGAATTCGTGGGCTTCAGCTGTGCAGCCGGCGGTGAAGGCGGCGGGGAAGAAATATAGCACAACCGGGCCCTTCTTCAGGGCTGCCGAAAGATCAAATGGGGTGTCTTTTCCGGCCAGGGCCACAGTGCTCTTAAAGGTCGGAGCGGCGGCACCGACCGGCAGGGCGGCGAGGGCCGGAGCGGCTAGGCCGATTGAAAGGGCCGCGGCGGTCGCGAGGGCGAGCAACTTGTTCATGGCATTTCCTCAGGTTGTAGGGGTGGCAAGAGAGGGTGAAGGACCACTATGGCGCCAGTCCGCGTTCAGCGCCACAGCCCCGAAAGCTTGCTCCGCTGGCGCCTTTCCCTTAACCCTGCCGCCGTATTTGAGCCGACACGGAAATTATCATGACCCTTGCCTTCCTCTTCCCCGGACAGGGTAGCCAGTCGATTGGCATGGGCGCGGACCTGGCTGACGCGTTCGGCAGCGCGAGAGAAGTTTTTCAGGAAGTTGACGATGCGCTGGACCAGAAGCTCTTTGCGCTGATGCGTGAGGGCTCTGCCCAGGACATCACCCTGACCGAAAACGCTCAGCCGGCGTTGATGGCTGTTTCTTTGGCGGTGATGCGTGTGCTGGAGAAGGACTTCGGCATTGGCACCGCTAAAGCCGCCTTCGTCGCCGGCCATTCGCTGGGTGAATATTCGGCCCTCTGCGCCGCCGGTGCCATGACGCTGAGCGACACGGCTCGTCTACTCAAGCTGCGCGGCCAGGCCATGCAGCGCGCCGTGCCTGTGGGTGCCGGGGCGATGGCCTCGCTGATCGGCCCCAAGACAGATGTGGCCCTGGCTGAGGCGGCAGCCGCGGAGGGCTCTAAGGTTGGGGTCTGCACCGTCGCCAATGACAATAATAACGGCAATGTCGTGATCAGCGGTGACAAGGCTGCGGTCGAAAAGGCCATCGAAGCCGCCAAGGCGATGGGCGCACGGGCAATTCCTCTGCCAGTCTCCGCTCCCTTTCATTGCCCACTGATGCAGCCAGCGGCCGATGAAATGGCAGACGCCCTGGCGTCCGCGACCATCCTGGCTCCGCGCGCGCCACTGGTGGCCAACGTCACCGCCCGGCCGACACTCGATCCAGAAGCGATCCGCATCATGCTGGTGCAGCAGGTGACCGGCCGCGTGCGCTGGCGTGAGAGTATGCTCTGGTTGGCCGAGTCGGGCGGGGTGACTCGGCTCGCTGAAGCGGGTTGCGGTAAGGTGCTGTCGGGAATCGCCAAGCGGATCGTTCCAGACGCCGAAGCGGTATCTCTGAATGGTCCGGCTGATCTCGAAGCCTTCGCCGCCACACTTCAAGGACAACGCCATGTTTGATCTGACGGGAAAGACCGCCCTGGTCACCGGCTCTACAGGCGGCATCGGCGGCGCTGTTGCCAAGGCCTTGCATGCGGCGGGTGCCAAGGTGGTGCTGTCGGGTACGCGCCAAGAGGCGCTTGATGTCTTGGCGGCGGAATTGCCGGGCAGCGTGGCTGTGGCGTGTAATCTCTCCGACCCGGCGGCTGTCGATGCCCTCGTGGGTGCGGCCGAAGAGGCGGCCGGCGCGCCGCTGGACATCCTCGTTGCCAATGCCGGCGTCACCCGAGACCAAATCCTGGTTCGCATGAAGGATGAGGACTGGCAGACGGTCATTACCGTCAATCTCGAAAGCTATTTCCGCCTAAGCCGCGCTGCGACCAAAGGCATGATGCGCCGACGCGCAGGCCGGATCATAGGAATCACCTCGGTGGTGGGCGTTACCGGCAATCCGGGCCAGACCAACTACGCCGCGTCCAAGGCTGGGATGATTGGATTTTCCAAGTCGCTGGCGCAGGAGGTCGGCTCGCGGGGAATCACAGTCAACACAATTGCCCCTGGATTCATTGAAAGTCCGATGACGGATGCGCTTAATGACGCGCACCGCGAGACGATTTTAGGCAAGATACCGGCGGGAAGGCTCGGATCAGGGGGTGAAATCGCCGCCGCCGTAGTGTATCTCGCCTCTGACGAAGCTGCTTATGTGACGGGTCAGACCCTGCATGTGAACGGCGGAATGGCAATGATCTAAGGTCTGGGGACCGCTAGTCGCCCCCACAACGATATGATAGCGAGATTTCGAATTTCCCGCCCGCGGCGCAGATGTGGCGCGGCGGAGTGGTTAGTCAGAGAGGGACGAGAAACTAATGTCTGACATTCTTGAGCGCGTGCGTAAGATCGTCATCGAACACCTGGACGCTGATCCGGAAAAAGTCACTGAAAAAGCCAGCTTCATTGACGATCTGGGTGCCGACAGCCTCGACAATGTCGAACTGGTCATGGCCTTCGAAGAGGAATTCGACATCGAAATTCCTGATGACGCCGCCGAACACATTCAGACGGTTGGCGATGCGGTTAAATTCATCGGCGAGAAGAGCGGCGCGGCCTAATCGGGGGGCCCGCATCTCTTCCGGCTCGGCCGCGAGCGGCTGATATGGCGCGGCGAGGGATTTATGCTCATGCGTAGAGTTGTCGTTACCGGCATCGGTTTGCTGACCCCTTTGGGCCAGGGAACCGAACTGACGTGGCGCAGGATCCTGGCCGGCGAGTCCGGCGCAGGGCGAATCGACCTGTTTGATCCGACCGATTATGCCTGTCAGGTGGCCTTCCAGGTGCCGCGCGTCGATGGCCGCGGTGGCGGTGGTCCCGATATCGAGGGCTCGTTCGACGCTGACCAGACCTTGTCGACCAAGGATCAGCGTCGGGTTGATGATTTTATTCTGTTCGCCATCGCCGCCGCCGACGAGGCAGTGCGAGATGCTGGATGGACGCCCCAGGATGAAGAAAGTCGCCTGCGCACGGGCGTCATTATTGGCTCGGGCATTGGCGGCCTTGCCACAATCGAGCGCACGTCGCTGGAGTTAGCCGAGAAGGGCCCACGCCGGATCAGTCCGTTCTTCATCCCCTCGGCCCTGATAAATCTGGCGTCGGGTCAGGTCTCGATCCGGTATGGCTTCAAGGGTCCCAACCATTCTGTGGTGACCGCCTGCGCCACGGGTGCGCACGCCATTGGCGACGCGGCTCGGCTGATCAAATACGGCGCCGCTGACGTGATGATCGCTGGCGGAGCGGAAGCCGCCATCTGCCCTGTTGGCATTGCCGGCTTCATCGCCTGCCGCGCCATGGCCACCGACTTCAACGATAACCCGACCAAGGCGTCGCGTCCTTACGACAAGGCTCGCGACGGCTTTGTGATGGGCGAGGGTGCCGGGGTTCTGGTCCTGGAAGAATACGAGCACGCCAAGGCGCGCGGGGCGAAGATCTATGCCGAAGTGGCGGGCTACGGCCTGTCGGGCGATGCCTATCACATTACCTCGCCGTCGGAAGATGGCGACGGTGGCTTCCGGGCCATGACGGCGGCGATCAAGGATTCAGGCATCCAAGCGAGCGACATCGACTACGTCAATGCCCATGGGACCTCGACCATGGCCGATGGTATTGAACTGGGCGCGGTGACGCGGCTTGTCGGGGAGAAGGCTTCCAGCCTGGCTATGTCGTCCACGAAGTCGATGACCGGGCACCTCCTAGGCGCGGCCGGTGCTATTGAGGCGGCGTTCAGTGTCTTGGCAATCCGCGATCAGATCGCGCCCCCCACCATCAATCTCGACGATCCCGAGTTTGACACCGTTGTTGATCTGGTGCCGCACACAGCCAAGCCGATGAAGATCGACGTGGTCATGTCCAACAGCTTCGGCTTCGGCGGCACAAATGCGGCGGTCGTGTTCAAGAAGGTCACGTGACCCGCGGCCCGCGCCGTGCGTGTCGTAAGTCTGTGCGGGCAAAGCCGCTAACGGCCCTGCGGCGCCTGCTGGTTGGGCTGTTCAGTGCCGCACCCACCTTTGGCGTCGTGCTCTTGCTTGCGGTGCTGTGGGTTTTGTGGATCTTCCAGGGCCCAGGTCCCGCGACCCATGAGGGGCAAACCACCACCGTCGTCCTGCGCAAGGGGGCGGGCGTCCCGGAAATTGCCGCCCATTTGCAACGTGCCGGGGTGGTGCGCTCACGCTCGATCTTCGTGGCTGCCGCGCAACTGACCGGTGCGGCCCGCGCCTTGAAAGCCGGTGAATACGAATTCACCGTACGAGAGCCGATGGCCGCCGTGCTCGACCAGCTCAAGGCCGGAAGAGTGTTGCGCCACCAAATCACCATTCCCGAGGGCCTGACCTCTGACGAAGCCGTGGATATTCTAGCGGCCAATCCTGGGTTGGCCGGCGTGGCCCAGACGCCCCCTGAAGGGTCCATCCTGCCCGAAACCTATGCCGTTCAGCGCGGCGAGGATCGCGCCGCGGTGCTGCGCCGCATGATGGACGCGCGAGACAAGCTACTGACCTCATTGTGGGAAAAGCGGGCGGACGGCCTGCCGTTCAAGACGCTAGAAGAGGCCGTAATCCTAGCCTCAATCGTCGAGAAGGAGACCGGCTTGGCGTCGGAGCGCCCGCGCATTGCGGCGGTGTTTCTCAACCGCCTCGCCCAGGGCATCCGGTTAGAGAGCGACCCGACCATCATCTACGGTATCTCGCGGGGCCGACCGCTGGGCCGGGGGATCCGCCAGTCCGAATTGGTCGCCCAGACGCCCTACAACACCTACAGGATTGATGGCATGCCGCCGACGCCGATCTGCAATCCTGGCCGCGCGGCCCTGGCCGCCGTGCTCGACCCGCCTAAGACCGACGAGCTGTTTTTCGTAGCGGACGGTAGCGGTGGGCACGTGTTTGCCGCCTCATTCTCGCAACATCAGTTGAATGTGAAGAAATGGCGGGTTGTGGAGGCCAAGAGGGCCGCTCCGGCTGGCACCGTCAAATGAGCAAACTGTCGGGAATGACTGGGTTTGGCCGGTCCGAGGGTGCCTTAGGCGGCTGGAGCTGGGCGGTGGAGGCGCGCTCGGTCAACGGACGCAATCTAGAAGCCCGCCTGCGCGCTCCGGCGGGTTTCGAAGGCCTGGATCGTCTTGGCCGGGAGGGTTCGCAGGCGCGGTTCTCGCGGGGTCAAATCACCATCGGCGTTCAAGCGCGGCGCAGCGAGGGCGCGACAGTCGCGCGCGTCAATACTGAGGTGCTGGATCGGTATCTGGCTGCGGGCGAGCCCTATCTGCTGCGTGGCCAGGCGCTGACCCCATCGCTTGCTGGCCTGTTGGCCCTGCGCGGAGTGATCGACACTGGCGAGGATACGGGGCTGGATCCAGAGGAACAGGAAGCCCTGCTGGCGGCTATGGGTGCCAGCGTGGAGGCAGCGCTGGACGCCTTGAAGGCCTCACGCTTGCTAGAAGGGGCCGCCCTGAGGCCGGTACTGAACGGCCTGATAGACCAGATTGAGTCGCGTGTTGCCGCCGCCGAGGCCGAGGCCCAGACGCATCCGTTGCTCATACGAGAGCGTTTCGAGCGCCGTATGGCGGAATTGTTGGGTGAGGGTGGGCTTCCACAGGATCGGATCGCGGCGGAAGCCGCCGTCCTGGCCGGCCGGGCCGACGTGCGGGAGGAGCTAGACCGCCTTATCGCCCATGTCGCCGCCGCCCGCGCTCTGTTGACAGGCGACGGCCCCGCTGGCCGCAAGCTAGACTTTCTGATGCAGGAGTTCATGCGCGAGGCCAATACCCTGTGCAGCAAGTCGGCCAGCTCGGCCTTGACGGCGCTCGGTCTGGACCTCAAAGCCCTGATCGAACAGCTCCGGGAACAGGTACAGAATGTCGAGTGACGAGCACCCCTCGCGCGGCTTGCTGCTGATGATCGTAGCACCCTCAGGGGTGGGGAAGACCTCCCTGACGCGTCGTCTTATCGCCGACCATCCGGACCTGCATCTGTCCATTAGTGCCACCACTCGGCTGCCGCGTCCTGGCGAGCATGAGGGGCGCGATTACCACTTCGTCACGCGCGACGCGTTCAAGGGCATGATGGCCCGCGCCGAATTTCTTGAGACCGCTGAGGTTTACGGCAATTTTTACGGCAGCCCCCGGACGCCGATCATGGGGGCCCTGGCCCGCGGCGACAGCGTGGCCTTTGACATTGACTACCATGGTGCTGTGCGCATCCGCGAACAGGCCGCGGCCGACAGCGTGATGGTCTACATTCTGCCGCCGTCGCTGGGGGAAATGAAGCGTCGGCTCTATGCCCGAAGCCAGGATAACGTCGAGGTCATTCAGGAGCGCGTGGCGCGCGCCAAGGACGAAGTCGCCCTGTGGCGCACCTTCGACTACGTGATCATGAACGACGACTTCGACCGGGCCTATGCCGAGCTGGCCCACATCTTCCACGCCGAACGCCTGCGCAGCAGCCGCAATCAGTGGATTGAGCCCATGGTGGCCAGTCTGCTGGAAGAGGATATCTAGACCGCGTTCGCCACGGTAACGGGCAGTTTGAGGAATACCTGACCCGATTTTCCGGCGGGCGGTAGCGCCCCTGCGCGGATGTTCACCTGCAGTGACGGCAAGATCAGGGTTGGCGGTGCCAGCAAGGCGTTGCGCGCCTCACGCAGGGCAACAAAGGCGTCCTCGGTGATGCCGTTATGGATGTGCAGATTGTGTGCGCGCTGGTCCGCGACCGTGGTTTCCCAGGCCGGGAGGTTGCGTCCTGCGGGCGGCAGATAGTCGTGGCCAAGGAAGAGTCGTGTTGCGGGCGGAAGATCAAGGATCGCTCGGATGGACCGGTAGAGCGTCCGCGCCTCTCCGCCCGGGAAATCGGTGCGGGCGGTGCCGTAGTCGGGCATGAACATCGTGTCACCGGTGAAGGCAGCGTCGCCGATTAAATAGGTGACGCAGGCCGGGGTGTGCCCTGGCGTCTGCATCACGCCGATGCGCAATTCTCCGAGCTCAAGCGTGCTTTCGTCCGTCAGCAACAGGTCGAACTGTGCTCCATCCGGTTTGAGATCGTCCGCGTCGAACAGGGGGATGAAGACCTTCTGAACCTCCGTGATGCGAGCCCCGATGGCCACTTTCGTACCGGTTTTGAGACGGATGTAGTCAGCGGCGGAAAGATGGTCTGCGTGGGCGTGGGTCTCCAGCACATACAGCAGCTTTAGCCCCTGGTCGGCGACGGCCAAGAGCACAGCGTCGGCGGAGCCCGCCGAAACCCTGGCCCATTTCGGCTCATAGTCGAGCACTGGATCAATCAAAGCGGCCATGCCCGTGGCAGGATCGCTCACCAGGTGGGTCGCGGTGAACGTGGCGGGATCGAAAAAGGTCTGGACGGTTGGGCGCATAGCGAACTCCGAGTGCGCCCTTGTTTTATAAAGGATTGCTAAATTAGCAATGGTGAATATATTGTGAGCATGTTCGATCTCGTGAACCTTGATGTCAGCCAGTTCGAGGCTAAGGCCGCGCAAGCCGCCAAGCTGTTGCGGGCCCTGGGCAACGAACGTCGATTGATGATCCTGTGTCGACTTGCCGACGGTGAGCGGTCGGTGGGGCAGATCCAGCCCAATGTCGGACTATCGCAGTCCGCTCTTTCTCAACACCTCGCCGTACTGCGTGCGGAGGGGATCGTGGCAACGCGCCGCGCGTCTCAATGCATTTGGTACAGCATCGCCGATCCGGCCGCCCTCAAGATGGTGGCAACTCTGGCCGAGATCTTTTGTCCCCCTGACCGAAAGTTACCCGCATGACCGCCAAGCTCACGGCCCTCGCGCCGCAAGTCGTCGCCGATCGACTGAAGACCAACCATGTGGTTCTGGTCGATATTCGAGAGCCGGATGAGTTTGCACGTCGGCATATCAAAGGGGCCCTGTCCCGGCCGCTTTCGGTGTTTGAGCGGGCGCATCTCAAAATCGAGCCTTCAAAGGAAGTGGTGTTCACGTGCCGGAGCGGCATGCGCACAGCCGCCAATCTCGGCCGGCTCAAGGCCTCTGTCGAGGGCGAGGCGTTCGTGCTGCAAGGTGGCGTTGACGCCTGGGCCGCAGCCGGTCTTCCGTTGGAGGATAATGCTAAGGCCCCCATCGAAATCATGCGCCAGGTTCAAATCACCGCGGGGCTTCTCATCCTGACGGGTGTTGTTCTCGGCTTTTTCGTCTCGCCCGGCTATTTTGGATTGTCCGGCTTCGTCGGCGCGGGCCTGACCTTTGCAGGTGCAACCGGTTTCTGTGGCATGGCCAAGGTTCTGGCCCTGATGCCCTGGAACGCGCGCCTACGCAGTTAGGGCCCGACTGTGATTTCCCTAGCGGCCGCCGCGCTGAGCGGTACCGTGGTCGCTCTGCTGTTGACGGTGTTTGGCGGCGGCGGCTCAGTGCTTGCAACACCCTTGCTGTTCTTCTTTGTTGGTATGAGAGACCCGCACCTGGCGATCGGCACCTCTGCCGCCGCCGTGGCGGTGAACGCGGCCATGGGGCTCGCGACTCAGGCGCGCGCTGGACGGGTCAAATGGCCCTGCGCTCTGGTGTTCAGCGCCGCCGGCCTTGCCGGGTCCTTGATCGGTGCCGCACTGGCAAAAAAGATGGATGGTGCCCAACTGCTGGTCTGGTTCGCAGCGGCCATGGCGATGATTGGACTGTCGATGTTGCGCGCCGTGCGGTCGGAAGGAGATCCAGATGTTCACCTAGGCCCAGCGCTAGTTTTGCGACTTGCACCGGCCGGATTGATCACGGGTTTTGCGGCAGGATTTTTTGGCATCGGCGGTGGTTTTCTGATTGTGCCCGGGCTGATGGCGGCGTCGGGCATGACCTTGGCTCACGCGGCGGCTACGTCGCTCGTCTCTGTCACCCTGTTTGCGGCCGCCACCAGCGGTTCCTACGCGGCCTCGCATCTTGTCGACTGGACGGTGTTCGCGGCGATGGTCGCTGGCGGTAGCCTAGGCGTCGTCATGGGTGTTCCGGTTGCGCGCCGGTTGGCGCAGCACGCCGCTATAGCCCGGCGCGTCTTTGCGATGCTGATCTTGGCAACGTCGGCCTATGTCGGCTACCGGGCCCTGAACGGTCTCTAGGGTAAGGCTGCTGCAAGCCGCAGGAAGCCCGCGACATCCACCGTCTCGGCGCGGGCTTCGGCGTCGATTTCGGCTGAGGCACATAGGGCCTCACCGCCCAGGACCTTCAGCGATGACCGCAGCATCTTACGGCGTTGGCCGAAGGCCGCCGCCGTTACGCGCTCAAGCGCCGCCAGGAGGGCAGGGTCTAGGGCATTGGGCATAGGGTTCAGCCGCACCACCGCTGAACTTACCTTGGGCGGGGGGGTGAATGCGCGCGGCGGCAGATCCATCACCACCTTGGCCTCGCACACGGCCTGGGCGATGACGCTGAGGCGTCCGTAGGCTTCCGTCCCCGTCGCTGCGGCGATGCGGTCAGCGACTTCTTTCTGAAACATCAACGTCATAGACGCAGGTCGCCATGGCCCAGTGAGCCATTTGATCAGTAGTGGCGTGCCGACATTGTAGGGAAGGTTTGATACGATATGGCCGCGTCCGCCGGCCAGAACCGCCTCGTCCGCCCATAGAGCATCGGCCTCGACAAGGGTAAGAGCACCGCCGCTCGCCGTCGCCAGGTCTTCGAGCAGAGGCAGAAATCGTGGGTCCTTTTCCACCGCCACCACCTTGGCCCCGGCTTCCAGCAGCGCCCGAGTTAGGCCGCCTGGGCCCGGCCCAACCTCGATGACCGTTTCGCCATCCAGCGGCCCGGCCAGGCGTGCGATCTTGCGAGTGATGTTGAGGTCGAGCAGAAAGTGCTGCCCGAAGGCCTTCTTGGCTAGCAGGCCGTAGGCGTCAAGGCTGTGGCGCAACGGGGGCAGGTTTTCCAGGCTCACGCCGCTGTTCGCCGATCGGCGATAGATCGGGCCAGACGGATCGCCGCGATCATGCTGTCTGCCCGCGCCAGGCCGCGCCCGGCGATGTTGAACGCCGTCCCGTGATCAGGCGACGTGCGCACGATGGGTAGGCCCAGCGTCACATTCACCCCGCCGAAAAAGTCGAGCATCTTTACCGGGATCAGGGCTTGGTCGTGGTACATGCAAAGCGCCGCATCATAGGATTTGCGGGCCTCTTCGTGGAACAAGGTGTCGGCCGGCAATGGCCCGAACGCTTCGATGCCCAGGTCGCGCAAGGCGCGTACGGCCGGGCCGATAATGTCCAGCTCTTCAGTGCCCAGCGATCCATCCTCGCCCGCATGCGGGTTTAGACCACTGACAGCCAGCTTGGGCACATTGATGCCGAAATCGCGCTGCAGCGCCTGGGCCGTTACCAGGCCGTTGTTGATAATTTTCTCGATGCTCAGAGCACCGGGTACGGCGGAGATCGGTATGTGGATCGTCGCTAAGGTCACGCGCAGGCCTGCGGCAGTCAGCATCATCACTGGGCCGCGCGCGCCATCGTATGGGCATTGGGCGACAAGTTCGGCCAGGAATTCGGTGTGGCCGGGAAAGCGGAAGCCGGCGGCATAGAGCGGTGCCTTGGCGATCGGGGCAGTGACCAGGCCTGCCACAGCGCCCGAAAGGGCCAGGGCTGCCCCGGTCTCTATCCAGCGCACGATCAGTTCGGCGTGGGCGGGTGAAGGTTCACCGGCCACAACGGGGACCCGCAGGGGGATATCAAGTACAGGGATGGCGCTGGCGAATACCCGCGCCGCATCTGCTGGGTTACTGACTTTCTCTACCGGCACGCCGTCTCGGTTGGCGGCCGAGGTCAAGTTGACGCTATCGCCGATGACCATGAAGACTGGGCCGGTTTCGCGTAGGGCGCTCCAGGCCTGAACCGTGATTTCCGGCCCAATACCCGCCGGATCGCCCATGCTTAGCGCAAGGGGAGCGGTGTTCACCGAGTCTCTATGGTGGCCGCATTGCGCAGGTCGCGCAGATATCGACGCGATATCAGGGCCAGTTGCTGGCCACGCAGGCGGTTTTCGATCTGAGCGGGGGATTCGGACCCCATACCGCTTTGCCGCTTGCCGCAGACGGCCACCAGGTGAAGGCCGGCGGCGGTGCGGATCGGTTGGCTGATCTGGCCGATGTCCAAGCTGTTGGCGGCGTCGCGGAACGACGGTGCGAGGTCCTTTATCTCGGCCTCGCCAAGGTCGCCTGCCACCACGCCGGCTACGGTACCGACTGTGGCTTCCAGGTCAGCGCAACCTTTAATTTGCGAGCGAATGGCCGCCAGCTTGGCTTGGGCCGCCGCGACCTTCGCTGAATCCGCATCGGCGGGCAGAATTACCGCCGCCTGTTTCAGGTTGACGATCAGGCTGTCGGCACCGGCGCGCTTGTCGCGCAGAAAGATGATGTAGACGCCATCTTTGACGGCGATTGGGGCTGAAAGCTGGCCGGGCCGCATATCTTCCAGGGCCTTATCGACCTCGGCCTGAAGCTCGCCCGATGAGACCCAGCCGGCGTCGCCACCGTTGGCCGCCGTTGCCGCCGACGAGAACTGGCGGGCGACCGCAGGGAAGGGAGCGCCTTTCTGCAATTGCTCGATCAGTTGATTGGCACCGATGATGGCGTTGTCGATGCCGCCCACGCGAGGGGAGTCGATCAGAACTTCGCTGATTTGATATTGAGGCTTTGCGGCAGCGGTAGCGACCTGTCGCGCGACTGCGGTGACCTGATCATTGCCAATCCGGATGCGTGATCCGTAGCGGCCGCCAATCCAGTTCTGCCAGCTGATAGAGGCGCGCAGCTGGTCTTTGAATGTTTCCGAGCTGATGCCCTGCGTTTCTAGCGAGCCAAGCAGGCTTTGGGCCGTGGTATTGTTGCCCTTGGCGATATCCTGGATCTCATCATCTATCTCCTTCTCGGTGGCGACGATGGTGATTTTCTGTTGCTTCTCGACCCGGTGCAGTTCCTGGATCTGCAGGTTTTCGTCAATCAGGCCGCGCAGGGCTTCCTGCTGCAATTGAGGGATGCTCTCGGCGGTCGGCTGCACCCCAGTGGTCACGGCCAGGAGGCGAATGCGCTGCACCAGGTCGTAACTTGAGATCAGGTTATCGTTGACGACTGCCACTACGGCCTCGGATAGCGGCCCGCCAGGAAGGGCCCCCGCCGCAGGCGGCGCGGGTTGTTGAGCCGCCGCGGGGTTTAAGGCGAGCAGAGCCGTCAGGCAGAGGCCTGCCGAAAAAAGCCGCCGGTCAAGCATCAGGAACCGCATCGAACGAAACTCAAGCCTCACTCAAACCTATCAGGTCGGCACGCGTTTTCGCGCCCGGCTCCTTATGAATCAAGACGAGCCTACTGGCCATACCTTGTACCGCCCAATGTGGCCAGGGTTAGGCGTAAAACCACCGATTCATTCGCGCGTAAGGTCCGTCCTGCTGGGGTGTTCGTGAACTGGTCCTCGTACTGGTAAATCAGCTCGATACGGGCGCAGTCGTCATCGTAGACCATTCCGATATTGCGCCGGCGCCAAACGCCTGCATGCAGGTCCCTTGACCCATAGAGCGAAACGGCCCAGCGCGGGGTCAGGTTGACTTGGCCGCGGGCGTCGAGGTTTTCCAGTTTCACGCCTGAGATATCGAGGCTGTCACGCAGATAGCGGATTGAGCCATTACCGAACCGGTTCGCCACGTCGGCACCCGTTTCCAAACGCCGCACCGCTCCGGTGACGCTATCCAGGCGGCTGCGTACGAAAAGGTCGACCCCAGCGTAGGAGGCCTGACCGGCCACGACCCAGTCTGAGACCTGCGGTCGCAGGCCGGTGCGTAGCGAGAAAATATCGTCGCGGGCCGCGCGAAAGCTGCGCCCGACCAGTAGTGTACCCGTTGCGCCGTTATCGTAGCGCACGGTTGCCCGCATACCGGTGTTCAGCCGTTGGCCACCCTCGTAGAGGTCAAAACCTGGAAACTTGTTGGCGCGGAACAGGTTGGTTTCGTCGAACTCGAAGGCGAAGCTGTCTTCGTTGAAATAGATCGGCTCCCCGGTTGCGATGCGGCCGATCTGGATCGGATCCGAACGCGGCGAGGCGGCGAGTTGGGCAATCGGCTCCAGGATCATAGATCCGCCGGACAAACCTTTGATGAGCGGTAGGCTCAAATCGATCCCAGCGACGGCTTCGCCGCGCGAAACGTTCATGCTCTGCGCGCGGGCCGCCGAACCTAGGTCCGACAGGCTATAGGCGTCGACGCGGGTCTGCACGAAAGGCGAGGCGTGCAGCCCGCCCTGTAGGGTGATGTCGCTGCGCCAATCAAGGTTGACGCTGGCGCGCCGACTGTCTGTACCCGGCTGGATGGGGTTGGTCG
>Ga0114978_10001955_pt1 | contig 17192 bp, 12 predicted proteins | sample S_140212_EF_Meta_FD_87027 | JGI IMG/M metagenome (GOLD analysis project Ga0114978, IMG submission 87027) | Freshwater microbial communities from Lake Simoncouche, Canada to study carbon cycling - S_140212_EF_MetaG | ecosystem: Environmental > Aquatic > Freshwater > Lake | place: Lake... | reverse complement strand
TGATTCCCAGGGAAAAGTTCGCACCCGACCACCGTGAAAAACACAACAAAAAGAATCAATTCACTGAACGCAAATCATCACCTTGCATCGCAATCCACTTTTTATACTCAAAAGGCGAAATCTCGGAAGGTTTGATTTCACTGCGGCCACCCCAGAAAACATTGGTGTAACTGACCGGGATCCCGACATTTTCCAGATGCCGGTCAATCGCGGCCTTGTGTGCGAGAACGCGATCCCGATCCGTTCCGTGGGCCACGGCCATGATGTTGACATTGTTAAATTCCGGACCGCCTTCGCGCCAGTAACAATGGGTCAATACATTATGGCGACCCGCCTCGCTGCCGGCCTCGATCTCACGACCGGTCGGAACGGCCCAATGAAAGAGCGCGTTGAAGCGCGTCACCCGCGTGCCGGCCTGGTTGGGTTTGACGTGTTCGAGAAACGTGGAAAAACGGCCGATGAGCTTGCGGGCTGCGAGGGATTCGGCAACGGAAAAAAACTCCTCCCGGGTCACCCCGGCTTCCGCCGCACGCGCGTCCCAGACGGGTTCGCGGATTTCCTCCGGGGCGAATTCCCGTTTGAGCACGGTGAGAATCCGCCACTCATGATCAGTCAGGCGGATGGTTTCGACCACGTGCATTTTTGCCCGCTCCGCGGATTTGTCGCCGGGCTCGATCGTCTGGCGGCGCACATGGCCGACGCCCAACGCGAAGATGCCCTTGGCGGGCATGAGACGGTACGCTTCCGCCCCCGTGATCCGGCACAAAAGCCGGCAATGGTGATCGAGGGAAAACCCGGCCGGAACTTTCAAGGTGGTCCACAATTTATAGGCCTCACCCGGGATTTTAGCGTCCGTCGAACGAATCACCACATGGCCGGAATAGGGATCTTTCTGGAACATGAAATCAAAGGCGGCCTCGAGTTTGTCCGCCGGCACCTTCCAGGCCACCAGGGCACCCTCGGCAAGGTTGGTGGCGAGTAAAGTCTGCCGCACGCGCCGGATCGTCCCTGCTTCCAGCATGGCGCGGATGCGTGCGAGCACGGTCTCCAGCGGAAGCTCCGTGCCGCGGGCAATTTCGTGAAACGGAGCGCGGACAAAGCCGGCGATTTTATCCTCCGAAACGGCCAGGATGCGGGCATTGAGTGGATCGGTGTGTTCGATGGGAATCGTGGAATTCATTCGGGATATGCGGTCGGAAAGTGCTTTGAGCTTTCGCACCTCTGCAATTAGAGGGAAAGTCGTTTATGGTCGAGAAAATCGAAACCCTGCTGATTCTGCTCGCCATGATCGGTGTGCTGGCTGTGGTCGCGGAGTCTCTCAAGTTCCCCTTCCCGATCCTGCTGGTCATCGCCGGCCTGGTGATCGGATTGTCGCCGCGGCTGCCCGAGATCACACTCAACCCGGATATTGTTTTCATCATTTTTCTTCCCCCGCTGCTGTTTTCCGCCGCCTGGAATTTTCCATGGGACGATTTTCGGTCCAACCTGCTGCCCATCTTCGGACTCGCCGTGGGCCTGGTGCTGGCCACTATGGTTTGCGTAGCCTTCGCCGCCGTCTGGCTGATTCCCGGCATGACTCTGGCGGCGGCCTTTGCCCTGGGAGCCATTGTTTCGCCACCGGATGCGGTGGCCGCCACGGCTGTCTTAAAAAATTTACGCGTGCCCAAACGGTTGACCACGATTCTGGAGGGGGAAAGCCTGGTCAACGATTCCAGCGGCCTGGTGGCCTATCAATTCGCCGTGGCGGCGGTGGTGACCGGATCCTTTTCGCTAAAAAATGCCGGCGCGGATTTTGTGTGGATGTCGCTGGGCGGCATCCTGCTGGGCTGGGTGGTGGGCCTGCTGGCCGAGCGCATGCACCGTCAGCTCAAAGACCCGGCGGTGGTAATCACGCTGACCATCATGACGCCTTATGCTGCCTATTTGTCCGCAGAAAAACTCGGGCTGTCCGGCGTGCTGGCCGTGGTGACTGCGGGATTGTATATCGGGCACCGTTCGTGGCAGGCTCTGAGCCCCGACAGCCGCGTGCAACGGGAAACATTCTGGAAGTTTCTGGATTATGTCCTCAACGGGGTGGTGTTCATTCTCATCGGCCTGCAATTTCCGTCCATCATCCGGGAGGTTCAGCACACTGTTCCGGTCTGGCAACTGGCTTTTATCGGTGCGGCAATATCGCTGGTCGTGATTGCGGTGCGTTTTCTCTGGGTGTTTCCGATGTCGTGGATCGAACGCGCCGTTTTCCGCCGGGCGAAGATGCCGCTTGATTTCCTGAGTTTTGGCGGCCTCGTGGTCGTCTCATGGGCCGGCATGCGCGGGGTTGTTTCCCTGGCCGCCGCTCTCGCCCTGCCTCTTACCGTGGCAAACGGGGAGACATTTCCTCACCGGAGCATCATTCTTTTTCTGACGTTTTCCGTGATTTTTGTGACCCTGGTTTTGCAGGGTCTTTCCTTACCATGGCTGGCCCGCTGGCTGAAGGCGGAGGAACGCGACGACGAGTTTCAATCCGAGAACGAGGCCCGGATGATGCTGCTCGCCGAGTTGGCGGAAGAGATCAACCGCGCCATAATAAAAACCAACGATCACAGTGAACGGGAATCCCTCGAACTATGGCGCGACTATTATGAGGAGCGGCTTCGTCACATGAAGCAGCGCGATGCCCGCTCCAGCAAAACCAATCGCAAGTCTTCCACCCTGGAGAAAAAACTTTTTCCTGAGCTGATGGAGCACGCCAGACGTCACCTCGCCGAAATGCGGAGGGACGGAGCGATCTCCGAGGATGTTCGCCGCCGCATCGAATACGATTTCGATCTCGAGGAGCAGCGCATCCAACGGGCTTTGAGTCATTACAATTAACCGGCTTTCCTCACACGAAATCCATGGTGGGAAACTTGCGCTTTAGCACAATTTCGCTCGGGGCTTTCAGCCATTTTTCCAGCACCGTGGCATAGACACTGCGGAAATCCACATTGTAAATCAGATCGCCCTTATTAAGTTGGGTAAGGCTGGGCTGCTGACCGTAGAGACCGGGCTTCACTCCTCCTCCGAGGACGAACAGGGGTGCCGCCGCGCCGTGGTCAGTTCCCCCGCTGTTATTTTCCCCGACGCGGCGGCCGAATTCGCTGAAGGTCATGAGCATCACGCGTTCGAAATTCCCCTGGGCTTTAAGGTCGGCAACAAAGGCGGCGATGGAGGTGTCGAGGTCGCCGAGCAGGCGCTCGTGACTGCCAACCTGGCCGCTGTGGGTGTCGTAGCCCCCCTGGCTCACATAGTATACGCGGGTGGGCATGCCGCCGGCGATAAGGCGGGCAACGAGGTTGAGTCCGCTGGCGAGCTGGCTGCCGGGATACGAAACGGTGGAGCGGGATTTGCGGGTGATCGCGAGGATTTTATCCGAACTGACCTGCGCGTCGAGGGAGGTGCGGCGGAGGTAATCGAGCGTGTCGCCATCCCGGCCGGATTGGCCGGGCAGGGACTCGACCGAGCCGCCGGCGTTTTCCTCGGTGCCCCCCATCATACCGCGAAACATTTCCTCGGTAGCGGCGGGGTCGCTGGCATTTTCGGAGATGAAGCGGAATTGTTCAGGACGGGAAAACGTAATGCCGGTGGCTGTCTTGGCGGTGAAAGCCATGGGAGACTGGCGTCCGACGCTTACGCCGATGGTGGGGTCGGCGCCTTCGCAGCAGGAATCGAAATACCGGCCGATCCATCCTTCGCGCTCGAAGCGCTCGGAGTCGGAGGCGGTCTGCCAGATGTCGGTCGAGCGAAAATGGGAGCGGTTGGGATTCGGGTAGCCAACGCCTTGCATGATGGCGAGGTCGCCGGAGTCATAGAGGCCGCGGAGGCCGGAGAGACTGGAGTTCAGCGCGAGACGGTCGTCGAGGCGGAGGGCCTTGGCCAGAGGGATGCCGATTTTCGGCCGGGCGGCATAGTAGGCGTCATCGGCATAGGGGATAACTGTGTTAAGCCCGTCGTTGCCACCGGCCAGCTGGAGGACCACAAGGATGGGACCGTCTTTGCCGCTGGCGGACTGGAGGAGGGAGTCGGCCGCGGAAGCATCGAGGGCGAGAAAGGTTTTCTCAAGGAAGACGGGCAGAGTCCAGGCGACGGCCCCGCCGAGAACGCCGGTGCGAAGGAACTGACGGCGGGTGTGCAAAGTGCTATCGTTCATGTGAGTTGGTATTCGGGAGTGCTCATGACCAGGTGGAGGAAATCGCGCAGAGTGGCGTCGGTGATTTGCGGGCCGTTTTCGCGCAGGAAGGCCAGAAATTTTTCGCGCTCGGTGCCGGTGATCGGGGCATTGATCAGCCGGAGGGCCATGGCGTCACAAAGCAGCGCGGCATCGGAGCGGAGGGCCGGCGGCGCGATTTTCGCGAGGGGAACGTCCACCGGGCCGATGTCCTTGCGGAAGCCTTCGAGGGTCGGAGCTTTGCCGCTGACGATGTAGCCTGCCAGATTGTAACGGAACAGCAGGGTGGCGCTGCTGATCCAGGCACGGCCAGTATCCCAGCCCTTGACATTGGGAGGGGCAAAAAGGATCTGTCCCATTTGGCTGAGAGCGGCTTCCAGCGCCGAACCGGCGGGCAGCGGGGCTTCCAACACGCGACCGGTCTGCACGATCCACTGGACGGGGCTCTTGACCTGGCTGCGGATCACGCGCGGCGAATAGAATTCCTCGCTCAGGAATATCTCACGCAGAGTGGAACCGATGTTGTAGCCGGACTGGCGGAAAGGGGCGGCAAGGTTCCGGATGGCGGCGGGCGAAGGGGAATCGCTGACGAAATAAACCCAGAGTTTCTTTACGATGAACTCGGCGCATTCCGGCTGCTCCAGAATGATGCCGATAACCTGATCGCCGTCGAAAGGGCCGCGCCGGCCCATGAACTCTTTTTCCGTATCATCGAATTGCCTGCGCTGAAAAACGAATTGCTGGGTGGCCGGGGCGACGCGATACCCGGTAAAGGCGCGGGCGGATTCTCCGATGTCCTTCTCGGTGTAGCGCTGCCCTTCGCCGAGCATGAATAGCTCCATCAACTCGCGGGCAAAATTTTCATTGGGCTGCTTGCGCTGGCTCTTCACCGTGTCCAGATAACGCATCATGGCGGGGTCCTTGGAAATCTGCAGGGTGAGATCCCTGAAGCTGCCGAGGGCGTTGGCCCGCAGGGTTTCGTTTTGCTGCCACATCCCGAAAGTGACCTTGCTTTTTTCAAAGCTGGTGGCGAAGTGGCCGTGCCAGAAAAGAGTCATTTTTTCCCGCAGGGGATACGGGGTGTAGCGCATGCGATTAAGCCACCAGACGCGCAGGTCGCGAATTTGCTGGTCCTGTTCGCGACGATGAAGAACGGTGATCTGCTTGCGTTCGGTCTCGTTCGCCGCGTTTTTGACCGCGCGGGATTGCTCGACCAGCTTTTCCGGCTGCGTGATTTCCGGAAGGGGGAAAAGATCGTCGTCTTCCGCGCCCATCAGCACCCGCTCCACCGCTTTTTCCAACCCCAGACTTTGCAGGGCGGCAATCTCCGCCGGTGTGCCGCCGAATCCAGCGCGGTTCAGCAAATGCGCCGCCTGCACAGCGGACCACTGTGAAGAGGGAAATCGTTTTAACATCCGAGCGATCAAACGCCCGCCGTCAGGGAAAGTTTCGATAAATGATAAATTTTCCGTTCCCTGTCACGGTTTTCTCAGCGTAGCGTATGATATGGAATTGCTGAATCTGACGCGACAGGTGGAAATCGGGGCGAATTCCTATCTGCTCCGCACCAATGGGAAATCCCTGATTCTGGACAGCGGAATGCACCCCAAACAGGAGGGCCTCGCCGCCACGCCGGATTTTTCCCTCGTGCCGGAAGGCAGTGTGGACAGCATCATTGTCACACACGCGCATCAGGACCATGTCGGCTCCCTCCCCTACCTGTGCCAGCGCGAAAAGAAGGCCAAGGTTTTCGTGACACCGGGGACGGCCCGGATCGCCGATGTGATGCTGCACAATTCGGTCAACGTGATGACCCGGCAGGCCGAGGAACGCAAAATCCCCAATTACCCGCTCTTCACCCATCGGGGGGTGGAATCCTGCCGCCAATCCTGGCAGTCCTGCGCGGTGCGGCAGCGGTATGGTTTCGATGGCCAACGCAGCACGGACGACAGCGAACCGACGTTCGAGTTTTACCATGCCGGCCATATTCTCGGAGCCGCAGGCGTTATGATCCGCAGCAAAGGAAAGACCCTTTTTTATACCGGCGATGTGAATTTCGAAAATCAGACCCTCGTGCGCGGCGCGGAGTTTCCCGAGGAAGAGGTGGACGTTCTCGTCATGGAAACCACCCGCGGCGACTCCCCCACCCCCGCCGGACAGACCCGCGCCAAGGAGGAGGAACGGCTGTCCGAATCCATCCGGGAGGCTTTCGATCGCGGGGGCAGTGTTACGATTCCTGTTTTCGCCCTCGGCAAAACCCAGGAACTGCTCGCCATGCTTTGGCGGATGCGCCTGCGCGGGGAGCTTTCGGCAGTGCCGATCTACATTGGCGGGCTGAGCACGAAACTGACCATGATCTACGACGCCCTGGCTCAGGACGGATACCGCGCCCACCCCGAACTTCAGCTTCTCCAGGAACTGGCCCCCTATGTGCTTTCCGGCAACGAAGTCTTCACCATTCCGGCGCGTAAAAAATGCATCTTCGCTTTATCCAGCGGCATGATGACGGAAAACACCCTCTCCAATCTTTTTTGCCGCCGCGTGCTCGGCGACGAAAATCAGAGCCTCTTTTTTGTCGGTTATTCCGATCCCGAATCCCCCGCCGGCCGCATCCGTTCCGCGCAACCGGGCTCGGAAGTCGTTCTGGAAAAAGGCCAGCCTCCCATCGAGCTGCGCTGTCAGATTGAGGAGTTCAACTTCAGCGCCCACGCCAACCGGGAAAGCCTCTTAAATTACGCCGTCGGTCTGCGCCCAAAAAAAATCGTCCTCGTCCACGGCGACCGGTCCGCCATCGCCTGGTTCCAGCTCAAGTTGTATAAGGAACTGCCCGACACGGAGGTCATCATCCCGGAGCCAGGCAAAAAAGTTGTGCTCTAGGCGGCGCCTACTTCGGCTTCCGCATCAGCCAGTAAATCTCTCCCGGCCACCACGGAAACGCCGCGCCCCAGAGCAAATTGAAGCGCGCCCACAGCGCGGAGTTTTCCAACGGACTGCCTTTGCTGCGTAGAAAAAACGCGCCGCTCAGAAACTCCACCCGCATCCCGCAGGCTTGGGCCATGCGACGGACGCGCGCGGGCGAGAACACGCTGACATGACCCATGGGGGCGGCAGTTTTCCGCACCTGACCCTCGCGGATTTTTGCCAGCACATCCGGGACCACCGGGAATCCGCCGATCACCGCGCCACCCGGGCGGATGCGGCGCGCGATTTTTTGCAGAGCGTGTTCCGGTTCAAATAAATGCTCAAGAATATGCAGCACGACGGCCACATCGTAGTCGCGCGGCAGATCGAAATGAGGGTCTTCCAGATTGGCCTCAAAAAAATCCTCGTAGCCGGCCTTGCGCAGTTTTTCCAACAGCATCACCGCATCCACGGCCGTCCATCGTGCGAAAGATGGCACGACCGGAGCCGAACGCAAAAACTCACGCATCTGACCGGTATGAACCCCGATCTCGGCGAGATCGAGGGGGCGCGCCGAGCGTTCCGCTTCCTCGCGCAAAAGGTGGTAGGCGATCCAATAGCGCAGCAGTCGGATGGGATAACGAACCGATTTGGCCTCGGCCGGAATGCCAAAGCGCTTGGTGCGCACCACGGCGTTCTCAGCCAGAAAATTAAGATCCCAATGAAGTTGCTGCATCAAGGCGCAGCATCCTGCCCCCCGGCACCGAAGCGGTCAAGATTCGCCGCAACCCAAAAAACCGGCCGCGCGCTGGTTTTAAGAAGGGCCGCCTTTTCCCGCGTTTTTGTCCTTGAGACTGAGAGAGGCGATGACCGAAGCAACCAGCAGGCTTACCACCACAGCGAGGGATTGCACCGTATGGATGGCGTAGGGCGTCTGCGAAAGGATCATCTTCACTCCGATAAATACCAGAATGGCCGAGAGACCGTAATGCAGAAAATGGAAAAGCTTCAGGATCCCGGCCAGTGCAAAATAAAGGGCCCGCAATCCCAAAATGGCAAAAATATTCGAGGTGAAGACGATGAAGCGGTCCTGGGTGATTGCCACAACCGCAGGAATGGAATCGACGGCAAAAATCAAATCCGTGGTTTCAATCGCGACCAAAACCACGCAAAGCGGCGTGGCTAGGATGCGTCCCGCATCCTGGATAAAAAACTTCTGTCCTTGAAACTCCCTGGTCACAGGGACCAGGCGGCGAAACAATTTGAGCACGGGATTTCGCGAAGGATCGGCCTCTTCCTTGTCGTCCCGAATCATCTTGATTCCGCCGTAAATCAAAATGGCGGCGAAAACATAGATGACCCAGTGAAACTTATCCAAAAGGGCGATGGCCGCGAAAATCATCACCGCCCGCATGATCAAGGCACCGAGAATGCCCCAGAACAAGGCCCGGTGCTGGCAAGCCGGCGGAACGCAAAAGTAGCGAAAAATCAAGGCAAAGACAAACATGTTGTCAATGCTCAGTGCGATCTCCACCAGATAGCCGGTGAGAAACTCCACTCCCGCCCTCGTTTGCAGAGCCGGTGTCGCATAACCGCCAATCCATCCCCGGGAGATGCACAGGCAAAACAAGAGGGCAAACAAAACCCGCAAACCGGTGGACTTGAGGGCTTCCGAAACTTTTACCTCATGGGCTTTGCGCTGGAACAAGCCTAGATCCGTTGCCAGCAGCGCGGCAACAATCAGCAAAAAAAACGCCCACCAATACCATTCCATGAAAAAAATCCGTTTATACCGCTGGTTCTCCTAGTCGATGGCCGCAGGAAAGGCAAGGTCTCGCTCGCAGCCAGCACGGCCACGATCCTTCTGGTTTAGGGTTTTTGCCTTGGGGAATTTGGCGGGGCTTGCTTCAGGCACCCATCTGCCCGACACTCCCGTAAGGCACCTTACCCGCTGCCGAAAAACTCCCATGCCATTTGTTCCGATCCTGATCCTTGTCGTTGTCATCGTGCTTTCCGGCTTGCGGGTGGCGCAGGAATATCAACGTGGCGTGATTTTTCGCCTGGGGCGATTCATGGGAACCAGGGGGCCTGGATTGTATTGGATCATTCCGCTTGGCATCGAACGGTCCGTCACCATTGATATTCGTATTTCTACCGTCTCGGCGGAGCAGCAGGAGACGATCACCCGCGACAGTGTGACGATCAAGGTCAACGCGGTATTGTGGTATAAAATAGTGGACCCGGCGAAATCCGTCATCGCGGTGAACAATGCCGCCGGAGCCGTGTATCAACTCGCCCTGACCAGCCTGCGCAACATCATTGGCCAGCACGATCTCGACGATGTGCTCCAGCAGCGCGACAAGATCAACAATTTGCTGCGGGCCGGCATCGCAAGTTCGACCGGAGCCTGGGGCGTGGAGATCGAGCGGTTTGAAATGAAGGATGTCGAGCTGCCTGAGGCCATGCAGCAGGTCATGGCCATGCAGGCCGAGGCGATCCGGGAGAAGCGGGCGCGCATCATCAAGGCCGAGGCGGAGTTTGAGGCTTCCGCGAAGCTGGCGGCGGCTTCCGAGCAGATGGCGGGAAATCCCGCCGCGCTGGAATTGCGCCGGATGCAGATGCTTTCCGAGATTGGTTCGGAAAATAACAGCACCACGGTACTGATGATCCCGTCGGATTTCGTCACGCTGGCAAAAAGCCTGAGTGAGTATTTGCGGGAGCATCAGCCGGACGAAAGAACGCGGGCTCCGATCGAAAAGAAAGCGCCATCCGGGACGGGGTCAGTCGTATAAGATCCGGATGCCACCGAACTGCCGGGATGGCGGGCGTGTAAACGTTCTTCTGTAATTGGTCTGCGCGATCTGAGCGCCCCGTCCGGGGGTATCGATGCGAGCCGAACGCACCGGACGCGGCGGCTAATCGGGTGAAAGGGCCCAGAATTTTTCAAACGCCTCGGACCAGTCGCGGGTTTCCACGCGGGCGCGGGCGGCGGCGCCCATGCTTGCGCGCAGGGCGGGATCGTCGCCGAGCCGCCGGATCGCTTCGGCGAGTTCCCCCACGTCGAGAGCCTTCGTGATGAAGCCTTCCTTGCCGTGGTGAACGAGATCGCGCGGGCCGCCGACATCGGAAACAATGACGGGCAGTCCGCAGGCCTGAGCCTCAAGCACGACGTTGCCAAAGGTGTCGGTGGTGCTGGGAAAGACGAAGAAATCAGCGGAGGCGTAGGCTTCGGCGAGTTCGACTCCGCGCAGGTATCCGGTGAAGATGGCGTCGGGCAGGAGGCGTTTCATCTCGGCCATGTAGGGGCCTTCGCCGATGAAGATCGGGCGCACGGAGGTCTTCCAATCGGCCAGGCGGCGGGTGGCAGATACGAGGGTATCGAGGTTTTTTTCCTTGGAGATGCGCCCGACGAAGAGCATGGCACACTCGCCCTCGCGCAGGCCGCGTTCCGGCCAGAAGGCGGGATTGCGGCGGGCGGGATGGAACATTTTGGTGTCGAGGCCGCGGGGGAGAATTTTGAGTTTCTCGGCGGGGATGCCGCGCTCGACCCAGCATTTGCGATAGTCCTCGGAGTTGACGTAGATGATGTCGAGCTGGCTGTAGAACCAATGCATGTAGTTCCAGGTGAGCGTCTCCATGAAGGAATCGTCGGTGAGGATGCGGACGTATTGGGGAAAGTCGGTGTGGTAGATGCCGACGGCGCGGAGGCCGAGGGATTTGGCGGCATAGAGGGCGGTGAGGCCGACGGGGCCCGGGGTGCTGATGATGATCTCGGAGTAGTTCTCGCGGATGAGGTGTTCGAGAATGAGGAGAGCGGGGGGGAAGCTGAGGCGCTGGAGTTCGTATTCGGGGAGTTCAAACTCGCCGACGGGGAGGAAATTTTTCAGCGGTATGCCGTGATCAGAGACCTCAGAGCGACAGGTCATGACGGTGATGTCGTGTCCGGAGGCGACACCGGCGGCGGTCATTTTGGCGATGGTGGTGGCGACGCCATTGACGTCCTCGAGGGTGTCGGTGAACCAGGCGCGTTTGGTATTTTTCAGGAATTCGGGCGTCTGGGTGGCGAGGGCACGGGTGGCGGCGCGCAGCCATTCGCGCCGGGGCTGGCTAAAGGCGTGAATGTAGGGACTCAGGAGAGCGACGATGGGCACGACGGGGCTGATGGTCTGGATGCTCTCGATGAATTTTGCGCCGGTGATTTCTTTGATGAACTGGGTGAAAAACCGGTAGCTGAGTTGATTGGCGATGAGGTTGGCGATGAGGAAGGCGCGGCGTTCCGGCTCTTCCACGCCGGAGGTCTCGCGGGCGAGGGCGGCTTTGACTTCGGGCTTGGAGAAATAGGAGGAGAGTTCCTTCCAGAGGGAAGTGTTGCCGACCATGGCGAGTTCGAAGATTTTCCCCGATGTGATGCCTTGGGCGAGAAAGCCGAGCTTCTCGCCGAGCGTGAAGACGGTGGGGTCTTTGCCTTCCATGAAGCGCGAAAAGGCTTTTTCGAGCAGGCCGGCGGCGGGGGTGTCGGACTTGCCGGAGAACTTGGCCTTGAGGAAACAATAGGCGGTGTTGTAGGTGCCGTGGGCGATCGCGAGGGGATTTCCGCCCACGCCTTTTGCTTCGCACCGGCCCGCGCGGATGTGAGCGAGAAATTCCGTGGGCGAAGCGGACGGCGGGGTTTCGGTAAAGGCGCGCGCGGGATAGACGCCACCGTGGTCATCGGAGCCGCCCATGAAAACCTTGCGCCACGGTTCGTCATGGGTGGGTTCCATTCCCGTGCGGGAAACAAAGACCTCGATGCTGCGCGGGGTCAGGGAACCAAGGGCGTAGCGGGCGGCTTCCCCGAGGCGGGCATGGTAGCGGCCGTTGATGCCCTCAAAATGGCGGAACATGAGAACCAGCTTCTGCAACTGCAGGGGTGTGAGTTTTTCATTCGGAGAATAGAGCGGATGGGCCACGGCGTGTGCCAGCGATTGCTCGAAGAGGTATTTTTGCAGGTCGAAAATATTTTCACGCAGGGCCTGAATTTCGCGGTGCTGGGTTTCGGTTTGGCCCCAGACGAGAAGGTGAACCTTGCTTTCATCGTCAGGGAAACCCGCCGTGACTTCCTCGCCAAAAATCACGCCCGGCAGATGGGCAATCTCGAGGCAGCCGGCGATGGTGTTGTGGTCCGTGAGGGTGACGAACTCCATGCCAGCCGCCCGCAGACGCTGGTAAACCTGCTGGGGATCGGTGTAGCTCGCCGGAAAATCCAGACGGCGCAAAACCCAATCCGCCGCACGCGTGCTGAACCGGGTATGAATGTGAAGATCAGCTCTGGACATAGTGAAGACCGTCACGCGAGGCGTGCACGCTCAAGCCATTCCTCATAGGTGATCGCCTCGCGCCAAGCAAGCGTCTCGCGAATCAATCCAAGAATCTGCTCGCGGATGGCCGGATGATCCCAGTCGGGCGGATGCAAACCGAAGCGCAGCAGCGGAACCGCATGCGCTCTGCGCGAAAGCGTGGCATTCCACCACAGGCTCGCCATCCGCCGCCAGGCCGCCCGCACACTCCAGACCAGACTTTGGGAGGCGTCCACGCGGCCGGTTTTCAGATCCTTGAAATTCTGCAAGCGCGTCGTGTAGGCGAAGCCGGCCTTTTTCACCGCGCGCTCGGCTGCCACCCCGAGCAACCAGGCCGGAGCGATGAACCCGCGGGGGTAAAATCCAAACCGGGCAAAATCATGGAGTCCCTTTTCCAAGCGCAAGCCGGCCTCTTCTTCCGAAAGATCGTAAAACTCCCCCTCACCCGCCGTGTAGAATTCGGTGGTAAGCCTGCCGCGCAGGCCCAAAGCAGAAGCGGCCGGAGGTCGCCTGGTTTCACCAAGCACGCGGCCGGCCGCTTCTGCTTTATCTCTTCGGTGGTAATAACCATGCAGGACGACTTCGTGACCCGGCGCAGTCATTTCGCCCAGCCACTCACAAAAAGCCGGATCCTCCACCAGCGGTGCCTTGTGGTGGTGGTTGGGAATCACCAGAAGCGAAGTCCGCCCCACCCCGACCTCAGCCAAGTCGCGGAGCATGACCGCAACGCGCTCGCGGGTGAGCGGACTCAGATCGTGAATAGAGACAACAAAAACCGGGCGTGATGTTTGCATTTGTCAGATCCGTGTGTTACCGCATATTATTACCAATGTCTGAAGAAAATCCCAAGCAACAGAAAGAACAACCTCCAGCTGGCGGGGGCGACCCGCAGTTGAACTGGCGCGGTTTGGTTCTGCTCGCCATCGGCCTGGCCCTCATCGGCGGAGTCTTCCTTTTCCGGGGCGGAAATTTCACCCAGACCGACGAGATCTCAAACAAGCAGTTTCTCGAATATCTCAAGGAAGGCAAAGTCCTCTCCGACGAAAAACATCCGGTGGAACTCTTGGTGGACGAGACCCGCAACACCCAGTCCATCACCGGATTTCACAACCGGGGCAAATCCCTCACCACCGGCAACGAGGTCGAGACGCCTTTCCGCACCCAGGTCTTCATGCCGTTCAACGGCGACCAGATCAAAGAGGCCCTCACCGCCGCCGGCATCACGCCATCGGTCAAGCAATCCTCCAACTTGCTGGCCTCGGCGTTGGTCAGTTTCCTGCCCATCGCGTTGTTCCTCGTCATTCTCTATTTCTTCTTCCGCTCGCAGATCAAAATGGCGGGCCGCAGCGCGATGAGTTTCGGCAAGAGCAAGGCCCGCATGCTCTCGAAGGACAAAAACCGCATCACCTTCAAGGATGTGGCCGGAATCGAGGAGGCGCGCGAAGAAGTTTCCGAACTGGTTGATTTCCTGAAGGACCCGAAGAAATTCCAAAAACTCGGCGGGCGCATCCCGAAGGGCGTCCTCATGGTCGGCTCCCCGGGCACGGGCAAAACCCTGCTGGCTCGCGCCATCGCCGGTGAAGCGGATGTGCCGTTTTTCTCGATCAGCGGCTCGGACTTCGTGGAAATGTTTGTCGGCGTCGGGGCCTCGCGGGTCCGCGACATGTTCGAGCAGGGCCGGAAAAGCGCACCCTGCCTGATCTTTATTGACGAAATTGACGCCGTCGGCCGCCATCGCGGACACGGCATGGGCGGCGGACACGACGAACGCGAACAAACCCTCAACCAGCTTCTGGTCGAAATGGACGGCTTCGATACGCAGGAGGGCGTGATCATTATCGCGGCCACCAACCGCCCCGATGTGCTGGATCCGGCGTTGCTGCGTCCGGGCCGTTTTGACCGCGAGGTCACGGTCAGTCTGCCCGACGTGAGGGGCCGTGAGGAAATCCTCAAAGTTCACTCCAAGAAAGTGAAGCTTTCCACCAATATTGATCTCAGCATCATCGCCCGCGGCACGCCCGGATTTTCCGGCGCGGAACTAGCCAACCTGATCAACGAGGCCGCCCTCATCGCAGCCCGCAAAGGTCTCAAGGCCATCACCAACCTGGAGATGGAGGAGGCCCGCGACAAGGTCCGCTGGGGCCGCGAACGCCGCAGTCTCGCCATGAGTGAAAAGGAAAAAATCTCCACAGCCTGGCACGAGGCCGGCCATGCGTTGATCAGCGTTTTGCTGGAACACACCGATCCGCTGCACAAGGTGACGATCATCCCCCGTGGACGTGCCCTCGGCGTGACCATGTCCCTGCCGGAAGGCGACCAGTATTCGTTCCACCGCAAAGAGGCCCTCGACATGATCGCCATGACGGCAGCCGGCCGGATCGCCGAGGAAATTTTCGTCGAGGATTTCACCACGGGAGCATCGAACGACATCAAGCAGATGACCCGGTTGGCCCGTAAAATGGTTTGCGAATGGGGCATGAGCGACAAGCTCGGCATGGTCGAATATGGCGAACATGAGGATCATGTTTTCCTCGCCCGCGACATGGGCCGCGCCCGCGACTACAGTGAGGCGACCGCACAAGAGATTGACCGCGAGGTCCGCCGTTTCGTGGATGAGGGATACGCCCGCGCCAAAGCCCTCGTCATGCAACATCGCGACAAGGTTGAACTTATTGCCAAGGCTTTGCTCGAGTACGAAACACTCGATGGCGCGCAGGTCAAAGAACTGATTGAAACAGGGACGATGAAGACGCCTCCTTACAAAGAAAAGTCTCCGCCGCCGCTGCCGCCCCCACCCACTGACACTGTTCCGGATCCGCCTGAGACCATCAAACCGGAGTTTCCATCCGGAGGATTTCCCGCGCCCGCACCGGCGTAGGGTTATTCAAGGGAGTCGCCCCGCCGGGGCGTTTCCGGCAACCGGGTGCCGTGACTACAACTCCCTGGTCAGGCAGCGCAGGGCCTTCTTCGGATCGTTCACGCGCAGAATCAAGAGGCCCCTTTTCGCCGTCGGCAGGGATGCCAGATAGGCGTATTCGATATTGATCTTGTGCGTGGAAAGAATCCGGGCGATGCGGGAAAGGCTTCCGGGTTTGTTGTCGTTCTCAATCATGAGAACGTCGCTCTCCACCACGAGAGTCCCGCGGGCTTCAAATAAAGCGAGGGCTTTTCGTGTGTCACTGACGACCATCCGCACCACGGCGTGATCCACCGTGTCGGAAATGGTCAGCCCGTAAATATTGACCCGGCCAGCCGCCAGTTCATCGCACACTTCGGCCAGGGTCCCCGGCTTGTTCGCAGTAAAGATGGCCAGCTGTTCAACGATTCTCACAGGCAAAAACGGATCACGGTGTCGCCGTGATATTTTCCGTAATCACACGGAAGGGTTCTTCCGGCTTCATTTCCTCCGTCGGAGCGGGTTTGGCAGCGGGAACCGTCGGGCTGACCTTCCAGAATTTCGCGGAATACTTCGGCCAGTCGGAGAGAATTTCCTTCGCGATGTCACTTTCCGTCAATTCGAGGTGTTGGTAAATCAGCGCCTTGAGCGCCGCCATGTCGCCCTTCATCGAAAGACGCTCCGGAGTGATCAATTCGGGATTATAGCGGTCAAGGAACGTGTCTCCAAGATCGAGGACATAGGCGACGCCACCGGTCATACCCGCCCCGAAGTTCTTCCCGGTTGATCCCAACACCACCACGGAACCGTTGGTCATGTATTCGCAGCAGTGATCTCCCACTCCCTCGACCACGGCAGTGCCGCCGGAATTCCGCACACAGAAACGCTCGCCCCCGCGTCCGTTGGCAAAGAGCGCGCCGCCGGTCGCACCATACATCACGGTGTTGCCGAGAATAATGCAATCGTGGGGCACGTATTTGCGCTGCGTGATCGCCTTGATGATGATCTCCCCGCCACTCATGCCTTTGCCGACGTAATCGTTGGCTTCGCCGGTGAGGATCAACCGCACGCCCGGGGTGAGGAAGGCCCCGAAGCTTTGTCCGGAGCTGCCGGCAAAGCGCAGATCAACCGTGCCAGCAGGCAGGCCCTCTTCGCCGTATTGATAACCGATTTCGCCGGAGACCTGCGTGCCGGTGGAACGGTTGATATTGGTGATTTTGTAGGACAGCGTGATGGGTTTGCCATCATTAATGGCATCCTTGGCATCCTGCAGGATGATGTCGTCGAGAGTGCGATCCTCCGGTCCGTCGTTGCGGGCGCGGGTGGCATGGCGCACCATGGTGGAGTCTCCCTTTGCGACGTCCACGAGCAGGCGGCTGAGATCGAGTGTATTAGCCTTGGGGTGATCGGCGATCTTCCGCTGCCGCAGACATTCGGTGTGGCCGATCATCTCATTGATGGTGCGGAATCCCAGGCGGGCCATGATTCCCCGCACCTCGTCGGCCACCGCATTGAAAAAGGTCACGACATTTTCCGGTTTGCCTTTGAATTTTCCGCGTAGCTTGTCGTCCAGCGTGGCCACGCCGACCGGACAGGTGTTGAGATGGCACTGGCGCACATAGACGCAGCCCATGGCGATCAGCGCCGCCGTGCCAAAGTTATATTCTTCCGCACCGAGCAGCGTGGCGTAAACGATATCCTCACCGCTGCGCATACCGCCGTCCGTGCGCAGGGTCACCCGATCGCGCAGTCCGTTCAGCAAAAGCACCTGATGCGTTTCGGCGACACCAAGTTCCCAGGCACCACCGGCATTTTTGACGGAACTCAATGGCGAGGCCCCCGTGCCGCCTTCATGGCCACTGATCAGACTAAT
>Ga0114978_10001952_pt1 | contig 17206 bp, 24 predicted proteins | sample S_140212_EF_Meta_FD_87027 | JGI IMG/M metagenome (GOLD analysis project Ga0114978, IMG submission 87027) | Freshwater microbial communities from Lake Simoncouche, Canada to study carbon cycling - S_140212_EF_MetaG | ecosystem: Environmental > Aquatic > Freshwater > Lake | place: Lake... | reverse complement strand
TTTGACCAAGATGTAGAAAATTCTAGAGTCAAACGCAGTAATGGATTGCATATAAAAGAAGATTGAGTGTTTGTGACTAGATAAATACTTTTAGACACACTAGGAGAATTTATGTCACAAACATTGCAAAACTTAGCCGACGCATTTGCCGGCGAGTCACAAGCACATACCAAATATCGGTATTTTGCAAAGATTGCCCGAGAAGAAGGCAATGAAGAAATTGCAAAACATTTTGAACACACCGCAGCCCAAGAGATTCTACATGCTTGGGGTCACTTGGAGTTAATGATTAAGAAGCCTACTACCAAAGAATGCTTGCAAATGGCAATTGACGGTGAGACATATGAGTTTGAGATTATGTATCCAAACTTCAAAGAAACGGCTGAATTTGAAGGAGAATTAGTTTTTGCAAATGAAGCTAATATGCAAATTGCCGAAAGCAAAGAACATGCCGAAGAATTCAAAGAATTATTGACTAAAGCAGAAAAACGTTTTAGTGCATTAGCTAAAATTGAAAAACGCCACGCACAAGCGTACCAACAAAAATTAGAGGAGATGTAAAATGGAACATGTATGTGTAGTATGTGGTCATATCCACGATGAAACAGTAGAAGGTAAATGGGAACAACTTCCCGACGATCATGTTTGTCCTGAATGCGGATGTGGTAAAGAAGATTATGAATTGGTAAGTTAATCACGGTACGTACAAAATGAACAAAACCTATGCATTCACTCATGGTCAAATACGCAGTAAGCTATGGTTATGTCAGGAATTAGAAAAACTTAATTGGGCATCTAACTTAACATGGATATATGGTGGCTGGTATGGTCTAGCAGCATTTCTACTGCTAAGTAGGGATAAATTTAATGTTAAGCGCATTCACTCTTATGATGTTGATCCGTCATGCAAGGATATAGCAGAGATGATTAATGACAATTGGATTTGTCAATCAGAGGTGTTCAGAGCGCATACATTGGATTGTAATTTGTTAATTCCAGACGAACCAGATTTAATCATCAACACTGCAACTGAACATTTCCCGTCAATGGACTGGTGGAATAATATTCCATCCGGAAAACGTGTCATACTGCAAGGTAATAACCTAGTTCATGAAGGGGAAGAAGTCACTATTTCTACATCGCTAGATAATTTTAAACAACGGTTTCCGTTATCGGGGTATGAATACACCGGAGAAATTGAGTTCAACTATAACACATGGAGCTTTACGCGGTACATGGTAATAGGAATTAAATAGTATGTATTCTTTTTATGAAATTACATTATGCACTCCGGATATTAAAAAACTAACGTATAAAGTATACACGCATAAACCTGCGCAAACTTGGGCTAAGTTAATAAACAATTGCAATGTAAATCAACTACGAAAAAGTTTAAATCCAATTCGTGCTATTAATAATATAGAAGATAAAATTAATGAACTAATACAGTTAATTGAAAAAATGAACATGTGGATACCAACTAAAATAATTACGTTCAGCAATGATGATACAATAGCAAACAATTTAAACCGTTTACATATTCATTTTCCAGAACTTGAAAAATCAGAAACGGACACTAGTAGGTTAGAACAACTATCAACATACAATGATTTGATACATGAATTAGAAACGTTAAATGTTGCAAAAAAATTTAATAAAAATTTTAGTTACATTTTGATATGCCCTGACATTTATAATGAATTGAATGAGTTAATATCTATTGAAGATTTTAAATATTTTACTCCAAACAGAAATATTGGAGATTTAATGCTACATTATTGTCATGTAGGAAGGCATCCACTTGAATTATATTTAAATAACGATGTCAATTGTCCTGTTGAACAAATTGTACCACAATATAGAATATCACCATATCATACCTTGCGATTTTCTAAATTTACATTAGACTGGAAAAAATTTACTAATTTTTATTATGATAGTAAACTCGCTTGGCCATACAAAATAGAAGACCCTAGACTGGCCATAGGATATATTCCAATAGGAACATTAATAAAAATAAACGATGTTGAAGTTGAAAATAACACAATGTATCAAGAATTATTAATGCCGGACACTACAATAATAGGTTGGAAAATATATTAATATGATAAACGTACCTACTAATAACTTTAATGCAATAATTGTCAACGATACCTCAGACTATCCAGAATGGGTCAGAGGACACGGCGCACACAGAATAGCTACACATCTTAGAGAAAACGGATATTCGGTATTAGTAATTGATTTTTCTTCGGCACTTAATATCCATATCTGGGAAGAAATTCTTAAGGTCTCAATAGGTCCCGATACTAGATTTGTGGGTTTTAGCTCTAGCTGGTGGCCTTATAGAAATAAAACAGGCAATCAACTTCCTATTCCCTCTAATGGATCGCATGACCCTGAAGAGGTGCGTCGGGTTAGAGCAATGTTTGGGAACAATGGTCAGAACACACTCACCGAATCTGCATTCTTAGGCAAAGCAAAGCCTTGGGTTGATCTTGTAAAAAAATACAATTCAAAAACTAAAATACTTCTAGGAGGTGTTAAAATAGATTGGTATGCAGATTTTCCAGCGGATCATTTCATGGCAGGATATGGCGAGGTGCAGATATTAGATTTTTTACAACAACCAAAGCGTATTTGGAATACTTTAATTAATCATGATAGCTCTGCTGAGAGTAAAAACTGGGGATGGGTAGAAAGTTTTACAAGTTATACTAAATATGATCAAATTCGTAGTGATGAACTAATGACTATAGAAATTGCGCGGGGCTGTCGGTTTTCCTGTTTATTTTGTGCATGGCCGTTAATAGGAAAAAAAGATATAGCAAAATATGTCAAAGAATCAAAGTCGCTTTATACAGAACTATTAGATAATTACACAAAATGGGGAATTACGGATTATTGGATAGCAGATGACACTTTTAATGATTCAACTGAAAAATTAAAATGCGTAGCTGAAGTTGTAAAGCTATTACCGTTTAAACCAAAATTTAGATGTTATATACGTATTGATCTAATAGTAACGCATCCAGAACAAGCGCAATTGTTATTAGATATTGGTGTAAACACAGTATTCGTTGGTATTGAAACTTTTCATCCCAAAAGTGCTAAGGTAATTGGTAAAGGTATGGATTCAGAAAAACGTAAACAGGCTTTATATCATGTACAAAAAATATGGGGAGATCAGGTACGTGTTCAGGGAGGATATATTATTGGACTCCCGCATGAAGCCTATGCAGATATATGTAAGAGTCATGCTTGGTTTATGCAACCAGACTGCCCGGTTCATGATATATTTTATTTCCCGTTAATTATAACCCCACCGGAACTTTACCCAAATAAACCTACAAGTGAACTAGAAAGATCATATGAAAAATACGGATATGTAATTACAAAAGAAAATATGCATATTGGACAGTGGACTAAAAATGATGATTCTGACATAACAAGTTTTATTCAATCAAATGCAATAGCGAAAGCATTAAATACTAATATACAAAATAAAATAAAATTATCCACTGTAAATAATTTTCGTAGACACTATTCAGAAACAAATATTATCAAAGATCCAACTACTGAATATTTTCCAAATTTGTTAACTATGTTAAAACGTGATGCTGAAATTGTCAAAGTAAATACTGTATGATAAAGATTATTGAAACATGTCCTATTACTGAGATATTAGACTGCTATTTTAAGATTGAAAAAAATCTTATATGGACAGATTACGGCAGCAAGAAACAAGTCGGGCTACAATTTAAGGATCTAGAAGATCCGTGGGCTAGTGCTGTTGGAACGAGCAAGGGTGATGAACTAATATATACTAATCTAAACCCAATTTTTAAAGATACTGTATTTGAAGAAGTAATTAATAAGTATAATTTATTTAGAACTAGACTTATGTGGCTAAGTCCCTGGTCCTGTTATAGTATGCACAAAGATTCTACCCCTCGGATCCATATTCCTATGATTACTAATCCAGAATGTTATTTTGTTTTTAAACAGGGAATTATTCAACATATGCATGCAGGCTTAGTATATTGGACTAACACAGTTAACTTACATACGTTTATGAATTGTTCTAATAAACCTAGATTACATTTAATTGGTATAGTAGTATGAGATTTGATAAAATAACAAATGCAGCAATTGCAATAGAGCCAGAATCAGTAGATATATCTCAATTTATTAAATTTAAAGAAAAATTTAATAAATGGGTTCACTCATCCAATCAACTAGTAAAAGGATTGCCCAAATCATATTATATTGTATCAGGTGTTACTGATGCATTTAATCAAATGTATGGAATGTATAATAAGATAGGAATATTTGAAGGTGAATATGGCTATCATTCGTTGGTTATTAAAAATCGTGTTACTTTTAATTTAGACGAAGCAGATGCAATAGTAGTAAGTCATCCATTTAGTGCTGACGGGATGAGTTCACATGAAAAAATTAAAATTGCAGATTCTCATAATAAACCCATATTTATTGACTGTGCTTTTTTTGGAGTATGTCACGATATAGATTTTGATTTTGCTAGGTATAAAAATATACACAGTGTTTGCTTTTCATTATCTAAATCTTTTGGCACAGGGTTACATAGAGTTGGATTATTGTATACCATAGACCCGTATCCAGTAACCGTATATTCGCAATGGCATTATCCACTAGTAGCCTGTGCCGAGCACCATTATACGTTATTAGATACAATGTCTCCGGACTCAATGATACAAAAATATAAAGATTCTCAATTAGAGATTTGTCAAGAATTTAATATTACCCCGTCTAACACCATAATATTTGGATTAGATTACTCTACGAAATATGTAAATTTTAAACGAGGTCCAGTCAATCGGTTATGCATAAGTCATCTATTAAAACTATGAATAATGTATATCCAATTCACGTTAAAAGAGCAGTCCCCCAACCATTTAAAGTAATTAACTGGAAACTACATGATGTATGCAATTACTCGTGCAGTTTTTGTAGTAAAGGAAATAATAGCGGGAATGAACGGTGGCTTTCCTTAGAAAAGTATAAATTGATAGTTGATAAAATTGTTGAAGCCTGCGCAGGAACTCCTTTTTATATTGTTTATACTGGAGGTGAACCTACATTATATCCTGATTTAATAGAGTTATTACAGTATTCAAAAAATAAAGGTGCTTGGAATATATTAGCAAGTAATGGTTCTAGAACAATGCGCTGGTGGAAAGAATTGGCCAAAATTGATAATATACTAACTCGTCTAGCATTGACATATCATGCTGAACAAACGGTTGATTATAATAATATTGCTGATATAATGAATTTATTTCTTAATTTTGAAACTGAAACAGTATGTGAAGTTACACATACTAAAGATAATATTCCTCAAGCAATTAACGCATTTAATTATTTAATAAACAACACTGGTGGAATAATTGATATTAAAGGAATGAATATTAACGAATATGATATATATGATTTATACTCAGAGGAAGAACTATCTATTATTAAACACGCTAGTTATAAACCTGGAATACTAACAAATATTAAAAAAAAATCCCCTATCCCAAATAAGTTACGGTTAGGTGCTGAATTATTAGTAACTAATAATTTAGGAATTACAAAAAATATTAACGTTCAACACCTTATGAAAAATGAATGGAATAAATTTTTAGGATGGGAATGTCAGGTAGGAAAAGATTTCTTAGACATTAACTTCCAGACTATTAACAGATCGGTATGCGGAGTCACTGGCCCGATTGGTCATGTTGACGATCTTAAGTATAATTTTTCTAATAATGCAGTTATTTGTAATAAAGTTACCTGCGAGTGCTTTCATGATCTTTTAACTACTAAAACAAAACAATGAAATATCCATTTTTAACAAATAATGAATTAATATTGGTCGACTATTTGCCCGGCGGATCCGGTCAACTTCTTATGCGTATTTGGTCAGAGTTAGATATTAAATTAGATTATACTAATACTAAAATTTTATCTGATATTCCTATCAATTCTCATAAATCTTCCAGAGAGATAGCATATGACATAATTGTACCAAAAAGAATTACTAATTGGTTTTTAGACCGGTGTGAACCAACTGATATAAATGACTATATTCAATTTTTTGAATTTTTAGGAACACACTTGTTGGCTGGTCAACAACAGTGGAATTGGGGAAATACTAAATTAAAATTTTACGAAAATTCTAATTATCAAATGAAAAATTATAGAATATTATACGGAATCCATTCTTGGGATAAAACTATTCCTTTTAAAGAAATGCAAGCTCTTGGATATAAAATTAGATGTATTTCATTAATTCCAAAAACAGAGATAGCGAATTTATATCAAAGTACTAGGTGTAAAATATGTTATCCATTGCCTGATATATTTTGGAACTCATCATTGAAGAAATTCAACAATAAACCTGTAACAGAATATTTTGATTTTTATACATTATTATCAAACAAAGACACAGCAGCGATATTGTCTTGGCTAGCTAATCAACTCAAAGCAGATTTTAATGCAGATAAAATCTCATACGTGACAGATATTTTAGAAGCGTATTACACAGAGATTATTGATAATTTATATGTTTGAACGATATCATTCAGTTCATGGATCTAGGGGAAGTTTAGCCGAAGTATGGATAGACAAAAACGCAAAATTAGTAAAAAAATACTATAAAATTAACGGCAATACTATTCAAAATCGACCTCCGGTGCATAATACCATAGAAGAAATTGACAAACTTTTTAAAAATGAAATATATTGGTCTACAAAATTAAAATCAGAGCTATTAGTAAAAACATATGAACATGGTAAATTAGACGATCAATTTGGATATTATATTTTACAAGAATGGCCGGGCCCGGATTTATTACAATATCCTCGCGAGGATTTAAATATTGTCTTTCCTAATATAACAGAACAAATAGAACATATGTTTAAATTTTTTAAACAACATAATATGTATAAATTAAATAATGCCATGTGTAATTTGACTGGAAAAAACGGTCAACTTATGTGTTTTGATTTTAAATATGCAGTTACTAGGAATACACAAAATATTGACTTAGAACGGCATAGTATAAAAGAATGGATCAGTAAGATTGACCCTGAGTTAATTTGTAAACTAGAATCACTATTATAAAAATTCGGATAATTTAAATGAACATAAATGATGTACCTGGTTATTTCTCCGGACGACAACAACTAGAAATAATGAAATTATTATACAAATATAACTATTCTGAATGTGTGGGAGTAGAAGTAGGGTGTTTGCACGGACGTAGTAGTATTGCTATATCTATTGCAATTAATAAAGGTACTTTATATTGCATAGATAAATGGGACGGTAGTGTAACTTATGAAAGTGCCTATAGTGATGAGTTCATAGCTAAACATAAAAGACCAGGACCTGATAATGTTAACACATTAGAAACTTTTGTAAAAAATACAGAATCACAAAAAAATATCATACCTATTTGTGGATATAGCCCGCAAATAGTTCAAGATTGGTCAACCCCTATAGATTTTATATTTTTAGATGCATCACATACAAATCCAAATGATAAGGACAACATTGATTTTTGGTTACCTAAAATTAAACCCGGTGGTATGTTCTTAGGTCACGATTGGTGTGAAGATGTTCATTCTGATGGGAGTTTTCCTGATGTAAATTTAAATGTGGAATATATGGAAGATTTTCTTAAACAAAAGGTAACAATTATTCCAAAAACATCTATTTGGTACTTTACATTACCTAAAAGCTGACTGCAAAAGTTACACTGTTGCGTTTTTAATTACTCCACCCAACTTCTTTGATAATAGGAATCCATTTAGTTCTCAATTCCATCATACTTGCTTCAAATCCTTTAGGATCTTGCTCTTTGGGTTCTGCGAACATTAAATTGTCTTTGATAAATTGTTTACCGAACGGACTGTTAATAGCGTTTCTAAACTGCACAACATACCAATCAATAATTTCCTTGGGTGTTCCTTTAGGAAATACAATTCCCCAGGCAGCATATACATTCATGCCGGGAACATAGTCTTTCATCAAAGGCACATCTTTAAGACCCTCTAGTTTATATTCACTAGTCAGTGCAATAATTTTAACTTTGTCGGATTTAACTAATACATTAGCAACAGTTACCGGAATAATACCAAATTCTAAATGATTACCTGCAACATCTTGCCCTGCTTGTGCAGGTCCCTTATAAGGAATTGTTTTAATTAAAGATTTGTTTCCTTTGATATGATACATCATATATTCATATGCAAGTTTATGTGCCCCGCTACCAGCAGCAATGCTAATAGGAGTGGTAGAATTTTTCATACGATCTATAAATTCTTTGGGAGTATTAGTTGGACTACTTTCGTGTGCAATAATAGCCAACGGACTTTTTGCCAACGTTAATCCATATTCAAAGTCAGCTAATGTATATTTTTTAATTTCAGGATTAACATAGTCAGAAGTTACCCATGTACCTTGGTGACTAGCAATGTATATATGATACCCATCATTGGGTAGTTTTATAAAATGGTTCATTCCAATTGTGCCATCCCCTCCGGGTTTATTCTCTACGATGAAATTAATTTTAGGATTAACTTTTTCAATTAAACTGCTAAATCCTCTAAAACTTAATTCATTACCAGATCCCGGGGCAAAGCCGATTACTGCGGTTATCGGCTTTGTTGGCTCCCAAGCATGAGCCGAAAATGACAATAATACTACTGCTAAAAATTTAACTACTTTCATTGTTTCTCCTATTTAATATTGTAACTAAAATATCAGGATAAGTTTTTTTCATGTCAATATCCTGTTCAAAGTGTTTGGCAATCCATTCTTGTGTAAAATAATTCCATGTTAGATTATTATCGTGGGCAAATTGTAGAATAGCAGTATTCTGCTTTGCTATCTCACCTAACATTGTTGTACTATCTTTGTAAGCTATATAGTTTGGATACTTAATTTTAAATCCTCCGGCCTCATGCCACCAGGCATAACTAGCCATATCAGGTCTGTATACTAACATAATCCAATCGTCGGGAAATTTTTCTTTAACTAAATCTAACATATAAGCCCAGTCATGGCTTTTGATTATTCTAGTACCACTTAAGTTAGTCCAGGCCTTGTCAATATACGGCCCATCTAGATAGGCTTCTAGTTCCATGCCTAGTCCAAAATAGGCGCCACAATGACCACTGTATTGTCCGTGATTATATGTACGCTCGGGAGTTCGGTCGCTAATATTAACATTGTCTAGAGACTCTATGATTTGAGCAATACCACTCCAGCGACTTCCCGGAACTCCTGTAAAAAATATTCTATTAGGTAGCATAATGCATTAAATATATATTTAACAAATACTATGCCAGTCGATCAAAATTATCTCAATCAATACTTTGGAAACATTTGGCACACAAATAGCGACCCTTGCAAGAAGAATACTAAATCAGGATTACAACTTATTGACAAGATAGGCATCCATGAAACAGTTATAGATGTGGGGTGCGGTACAAATCCCTTTAAGGGCGTTATTCCAAATTTAACCGGGATAGATCCAGCCTTTGATCAAGCGGATCACAAATGTACCATAGATGATTTTGTCACTGACAAAAAATTTGATGTGGCACTATGTCTAGGTAGTATTAATTTTGGTAATGTAGTAGACATTGAAAGGCAAATAAAAAAAGTTGTTGATTTGTTAAACCTGCAATGCAGGATTTATTGGCGTTGTAATCCAGGAAAAAATGATCATCCTGATTCAGGCTGTGACCAAATTGAATTTTATCCCTGGAGCATTGAGGAGCATATTCGTCTAAGTACTAAGTTTAAATTTAAATTAGTTGAATGTTGTTGGGAACAAGATGGTAGACGATTATATGCAGAGTGGTCTAGAATTAGTTAACTACTTGGTTATAATATCAAGATAAAAACACAATAAATATATTATGAAGATTCACACCATACATGATTTATCTAACGCCTATGTTATTAATATTTTACAAAAGGGATTTAATAAAATCACAGATACAAATATAATTGCAAATTATCATCCGGACTTGAGCGACAATCCGGCTAATATATTTTACCTGCTGAAGAATGGTAGATATAAAGATGGAGCATACTATGTAGTAGACGATAACGAAAAGTATGTATGCAGTGCCGGGTGGCATCCTTATAAACCTATTCCCGATGTTGCTTTAGTTCTCTCTCGTATGTTTATTGCCCCTGAAATGCGAGCAAAATATATCGTTGGTAATTCAATATTACCCATAATGATTCAAGAAACCATGTCTTTTGAGAAAGTTTGGGGTACTTGCAACGAACATAACAAGATAATGTACAAGTGGCTGGTTAGAAATGAAACACAAAACGAGATCGGAAACTGGCCAGATATTTATAAGAATTTTAAACCTATTGGTCAAAAAATTATAAATAATACATTACAATATGTATTAGAATACCAAAGAGAAGAAAAATAACAGATTTGGTATAATTAGCTAATGCTTTTATATGTCCCGAAAGTTTTAATATTGAAGAATTCCAAAGTCTTCTAATATTTAATATGGAGTTAAAAATGGAAATTAGCAGTAGACAAGAGAAATTAAATATATTATCACAGTTTATTTATAAAGATAATCCCCACTTATCTAATATAATACTAACCGAAGATACTATATTACAGAGTATTGATCTAGATAGTTTAGATATTATTGAATTGCAAATAATGTATGAAGAATATTCAAATACAGTGTTAAACGAGCCACGTAGTGCTATTATTACCATTCGAGATTTAATTAATTTAATAGAATGAATTATACTAAAGACAACCATTTGTATTATACTATAGGTTCACGCAAATTTGGGCATAGAAACACACCTTATGAAAAATTTAAAGTATATACCGGAAAAGCAGACATGGATGTATATCGCACCAGCAGTTGGCGTGAAGAACTTTGTAAAACGGCAGATATAGTATTAAGAGAAGCAGGACGAGAATTGATACTTTTGCTAAGTGGTGGAACAGATAGTGAAATTGTATTACGAAATTTTTTAGAGATTGGATTTAAACCTAGATGTGTTATTATAAAATTCAAAGATGATTACAATACAGATGATGTTAGTGAGGCAATTGAACTTACTACGTTACTAGATGTTAAGTTAGATATTATTGAATTTGATGTAAAAAATTTTTATAACTCAGGTGAGGCAGAAGAATTTGCAATAGAAATCGGGTGTACACAAATTACCTATTTATTAGTATACTATCATATTAAAAAATTAGGATTTCCTGCAGTAATGGGAGGGGAACAGTTTTTAAAAAGACAAGTATTTCCAAATAATGATTCGGTCTGGTTTCATTGTTTTAGAGAAAATGAAGATGCGAGTGCAATTAGGTTCAGCGAAAAATATAATATATTATTAGTTAATGAATGGTTTAGCTATACCCCTGAAATGATGCTATATTATTTAACTAATAATGACATTCAACAGCTGGTAAATAACAAATTTAATTATAAACTAACATCTGTTAGTAGTAAAAATGCAATATTAAAAAAATTATATCCGGAAATTAAAGTTAGGAAAAAAACACACGGGTTTGAACGATTATTAGGATTTAATCAAGAGGTGTACAATACACTACGAGGGTGTTGTGTTCCGCGATTAGAATCATCATTAGATGGAATATATGTGCAGGATTTAATTAAGCATTTAAAAGGAGAACTAACATAAATATTGTTAAATTAACTAGTAGTCATATAATCGGGGTACGTTCTTTATTTGAATTATCTTCTCAGAATATGGGTGTTAATATTGAAAAGATTATCCATCCTCCAAATAGACAGGAGTCATTAGAATTATTATACACGATGTTCTGTGATACATATTTGGCTAACCTTAATAATTTTTGTGCATTCGGAGCAGTAGATAATGAAGGAATCATACATGCATTAATGTCATTTTATATAAGTAATGATGAACCCTCTTGGTTTTTTACTGTCGGTAGAAGTCTAGGCAATAATTTTTTATTTAAAGATATATTAGATGAGATTATGAAATATAATGAAAATATGGGAAGATTGAAGTTTTATTCCTGTATGAATATAGAGCAGGCACCTTTAATGCGTAGGCTGAGTTTTAGTAAAGAAGCAAAAAAACGATATGATTACTTTGATGAATATATAGTTGATGCAAATCATAAATCATTTTATTTATCACACTGGGAAATATTATTCAAACGGTCTCTGATTTCGGTACCAACAGTAATAAGATGTACATTTTTAAAACGAGAATATAGAACGATACTACCTAAAGGTGGTAATATATGAAATTGCAATCAATCAGCAAAGCATTTTGGTTTCAATTTATACCTGCTATATTATTGGGTATAGCAGCAATTGGATGCTATGCTATAGGATTAATTCCGTTATACTATCTATGGTTTACTGTTATCGGATGGGTATTGGTATGCGGTCTGGGAATCGCTGTGGGATATCATAGAGTGTTTAGTCACAGGTCACATATCCTTCCTAAATGGAAAGAAAATATTTTATTATTTTTAGGTATTATGGCTGGTCAAGGTGGAAGTATATTTTGGGTAGCATTGCACCGTGGATATCACCACCGACATGCTGATACAAAACAAGATATTCATAGTCCGGTGGCATATGATAAGTTAACTGCATTTATAGGATGGCAATATAATATTTCAGAATCTACAAATTCAGTGAATTTTAAATATGCAATAGAACTATTGAGAAAATCAAACCACATGTGGGTTCATAAAAATCATTTGAAAATACTTTGGGGAACGCCGTTGGTGATAGCATTATTCAATTGGCAATTTGCATTAGGCGTAATTAGTTTAACAACTATGATTGGAGTTCTGCAAGATAACTTGGTCAATGTATTTGGGCATTACAAAGGGATATTTGGATATAGAAATTTCAATACACCTGATAACAGCCAAAATAATGTCATTTTAGGTTATACAGCATGGGGTCAAGGATGGCACAACAATCATCACCATGACCCTAAAAGTTTTGATTTTGGTAAATCTATTAGTGGAAAGTGGTGGGAATGGGATCCATGTAATATCTTCAAAATATTTTTAAAATAAAATCTTATTATGACAGAATTTGTATATCAATTAAATTTACCTCCAATTACAGATATGTTATTGGATGGTATTAATGAAAATATGCTTGCACCGTTGGCTAGGAAAGCAGATGCAAGCTCCTCTTTTTTCTATAATTCTATACCTGCTACTTCTATTATTAAACCCGAGTATCTCAATATAAACGGATTTGAATTTACTCTGGTATTATTATTTTATAAATCAAACGGAAGTTTAGGTAGAATACACAGAGATACAACTGATCTTGGTATGACAGAGTGGAGTATTAATTGGATACACGGAGGTTTTGGAATTCTAGAGTATTGGAATGAAGAAGACCTTATTAACGAAGAGGTAATAACACGGATAGATGAACAAGGTTATCCTATAATACATTATAAATCATTGACACCTGCAAGAAAAACATATACAACAACGTCACCAAATGCATACCTTGTTAACGCCACTGAAATACATCGTCTTACAGCATGGGGAGGTCGTTGGGCAATATCATTAAGAACGAAAAAATTGCCCAACTGTAATATGTCATGGGACGATATTATAGAAAAATTTAAGAATTTAATTGTATGAATAGTTATGATGTTCCTTTTTTAAAAATATCTACTAATTTCAGTATACCATGGGATCCTGAAGTGATGACTGAATCATTTGCTGAGATTGTTGGAAAAGAAAATAGTCCATTTAGTAACGCTGCCGGAACACCACACTGGCAAACATACAACATAGGAATTTCTTTTGCTAGAAATTTTTATATAAATTTTAAAAAAGAATGTGCAGAGGTAGCAAATCAACTTATTGAATTACAAAATACTTTGAGAAAAGATACAACAACGCCAAAATCTAAGTTATATGATATATTTTTAAAATTAAAAATACAGCATAGTAATGTTAATTTAATACGAATTCAATCAGGTATAAACGTTTTACCACATTATGATTCTACTAGAAATTATGCCATAAATATTGGTTTAAAAAATTCAAATTCATGTGTAACCTATATAACAACAGATGGCTCGACTGATGCTTATTGGGATAAACCTCAATATTCATATATAACATCTGATGGTGACGTATATATAGTCGCGGTAAAAAATGCACATGCAGTAAAAACATTAGTAGAAAAAAAAGATAACAGCAATCGTTATCTCATGACTTATAATATTCATGATCGTTTCTTGTAGAAACTTAACTAGAAAAAAATTATGTATGAAAAAATAATGTATTTTGATAAGTGGGCGCAGATTATTAAAGATGAAATTTTATCTGATCAAGATACTACCTGGTACCATCCATTGGGATTAGTAACCCCGGTCGGTATCCAAATTCCGAACATGCCGGGGTCTTTTGCTCAAGGTAGAATGAAATTTATTAATAGAAATTTAAATTATTTTTATTTTAAAAGTATGGTTAAAATGGCAACTTCTCAACGATATGAGTTTAATTCAAAATATATTAATAGTTTAGCATTTTGTAATTATATACGACCCTATGTTTCTGAATTTGGACCATTTGGAAGAATGTGTATTTGGAAATTGCCCCCTAACTGTAGCATAAAACCACATGTAGATAATTTAACATATCATAGCCATATAACCCGATATATTTTTTGTATCGGAGATCAAGTCGGACCAGAAGCATCAATAACAATAAACAAGCGAGAAATAGAAGTTCGTCCGGGATTGCTATTTAATTTTTACCCGTATCATGAAAGACATGAATTTAAAAATAATACAGATACTGATTGGTTCTTTTTGGGATTTGATTATTGGAATTTAAAATTACTAGATTTTGCTAAAATAAAGTATGATATAACTGAGTCAACTGACATTCACTACTCTCTGAATTTTGGAATTAAGTTAGAACAATATATGTCAGAACATTAATGTATTTGGCAATAAACCACCACAATTTATAATCAACTAAATACATTATCATGAATACTATCTTAAAATTTAGAACTATGCAAATACTGAGTCATCTGATATTGATGATTGGTGTTTATTTAATATTTCAATCGCACTCATATTTATGGTTATTTTTAGGAATAATCTGCTTTCTGTGGTTTGGAATTGTTGGTGTAAATGTGGCGCTTCATCGTTATTATTCACATAAATCCTTTAAAACTACAAATTTCAAAGAAAAAATATTATTATGGTCTAGTGTTTACACTGGGCTAGGTAGTCCAGCAATGTGGTGCTCAGTGCATCGAATGCATCATACATACGCAGACACTGATAAAGATCCACATAACCCCAGAATTAATGGCATTATGAGAACTTGGTTTGCTATCTGGCCTAACATGACGATACCAAAAAGATTCTTTCTGCCATTCGTTCAGAATCATATGATGAAATGGATACACAATAATTATTTCTTGATAAATTTTACTACCTTAATACTATTATGCTTAATCGATATCAGATTGGCAGCAATGATGTATTGTCTTCCTGTCGTTGGATGTTTTCATGGTGCCGCAGCGATCGGAGTAATACCACACTACATAGGACACAAAAGATACAAAACCAATGATGAGAGCCGTAATAGTTGGTTAGCTAGTATCTTAAGTCTAGGAGAAGGATGGCATAATAATCATCATGCAAATCCAGGAAGATGGTATCAAGGGGAACAATGGTGGGAGTTTGATCCTCCCGCATTCATGATCAAACATTTCTTTATGAAAAAATCTGATGAAGAATCTTAATTCGTATTTTTGGCAAATTTATTTGCCAATTCAATTTATAAGTATCATAACAATTGCATTGGTGTATTTTGATAATTTGTACATAAATTGGTGGGTTGTGCTTATATCCTGGTTTTTAATAGGTCCAATCGGGGTTGGAGTAGGCTATCATCGATTGTTTTCTCATCGACAGTTTAAAACTCACAAATTCGTCGAGTATATACTTGCATTATTGGGTACATTGTCAACTTATGGTCCAGTTTTATATTGGGTATCCGAGCATCAGCATCATCATAAACATGCCGACACAGATTTAGATATCAATAATCCAAAACACGGCCTTCTGCACAGCTTGATTTATTGGCGTTTAACCTCAAATGCACTGAAATCCGTACTTATTAAAGATCGTTGTAGTATTGCTGCGTTCAATGACAAAAACTTACGTTTCATGAATGACAATTACGCTATTATAGTCTATGGTTATTTAATTATTAGCTTACTGTTTGGTCTTTCAACGTTCGTTAGTATTGCTATAATACCCATTTTAATTGAACGTTTTCGTCTTAATATACTGAACAGTGTTTCTCATATCAAGATGATCGGTAGTTACAAAAATTTTAACAATGGTGATAATAGCTATAATAATTTATTTATCGGGTATTTGACATTTGGGTTTGGTTGGCACAATAATCATCATGCATATCCTAGAAAATTAATTCTCACTGAAAAATGGTGGGAATTAGATATAGAAGGATATATTGGATGGCTATGTTCAAAAATTGTGCCAACTAATTATGACTGATAAATATCATACTATAATTTAAAAATGATTATTAACACTGATGCTGATATTAATAATTTAGTACGAATTCTTGATCCATATAATATGTCAGATGAGTTGCAGCTTGCAGATATCATAACACATTATAAGTCAGATATGCGTTCGCACAAAAATCAAATATATTTTGCTGACAATCTCTTAAATCACGCTGATTGGATACTTAATCAGTTTAAGTTAAAAAACACCCAAAACTTTAAAATTGTTGGAAAATTTGTTAATGGTGAGTTGACTCAAATTATGGTAGGATATACTGTTATTCGTGATAACAAATTACAAGTGGTACCGTGGTGGTCGATGGGTTTATTATATTTCAAATATAAACAATGGCGGTCACCGGGAGCAGACTTTCAGCAACTTGCAATACCTTTATATACAAGTTTTGAGAATGATAATTTCAATGTATTTTACACTGTGCTTAAATTGCCGGCGCAATTGATCAAAAATGACTTACCTGATTATTTTTCTATTAATAATAGCTATGCAAAAACGTTACCATTTATTAAATACAAAGCTAGAATAGAGCATATTTTCATGTCA
>Ga0114978_10001951_pt1 | contig 17218 bp, 10 predicted proteins | sample S_140212_EF_Meta_FD_87027 | JGI IMG/M metagenome (GOLD analysis project Ga0114978, IMG submission 87027) | Freshwater microbial communities from Lake Simoncouche, Canada to study carbon cycling - S_140212_EF_MetaG | ecosystem: Environmental > Aquatic > Freshwater > Lake | place: Lake... | reverse complement strand
GTTTAGTGGCGTCTACGTCTAGTTTTACCTCCTGTTTTACCCCCAGATCTACTTCTACGCCCGTGTGTTTTTTTACCACCTATTTTTTTTCTATATGATTGTTGCATACCCAATAAAGAAAAAGGAACAAGTGCTTGACTAATTAATCCTCCTAAAAATCCCCCACGTTTTCTTTTAGAATGTTTACTTGCCATTGTATATTATAAACCTAAAATATCTTTGCAAACATTTGTTTATTCCGCAATAATAAAATTAAAATTATAAGTATTGCTAAAATCATTATAAATATCATAAAAACTAGCGTTACAGTTATATAAATATATGGATTTATTTCATATAATATAAAATCTATAAGAGGTTTTAGCATTAATTTAAATTCATTTTTAACATCATCTCTTTTCAAAATATCTAAACATTGTTGAACAAACGAATCTTTCATAATTATTATAAGTATAAATTTAAATATTTAATTACGTAAAATGCGTCTTATTAATTTTTAATTTTTCTACAGTTCAAATATTAATGGAAAATATAATTGAGCCAAATGAAACATTTGATTTTTCTAAATTAACTTTAGCTCATCCTTCTGGCATTCAAGGTGGTGCTTATTTTACGAAAATCGAGTATAATGCAAAACCATTATATATTCAAACTACAAAAAGTCTTACAAGACAGGGTATTGTAAAAACTGGTAAAAAATATTATTGTGATTTAATGTTTGATACAAATTCTGAAGTTATAATTAATTGGTTTGAAAATTTAGAAGAAAAATGCCAAAAATTAATTTATGAAAAACGGGATAGTTGGTTTCAAAATACTTTAGAAGAAAATGACATTGAAACTGCGTTTAATTCGTTAATTCGCATATACAAATCTGGTAAATTTTATTTAGTCCGGGTAAATATAAAAAATAATCTTTTAAATGATCCAGCAGTTAAAATATATAATGAAAATCACGATACACTGCTTATAAATGATATTACTAATGAAACCCATATGATTTCAATTTTAGAAATTCAAGGTATTAAATTCACAACTAGAAATTTTCAAATTGATATTGAATTGAAACAAGCAATGGTTTTAGATAAAGCACTTGTTTTTGACAATTTTCTTATAAAAAGTTCAAAAAATGCAAATAAACCATTATATGAACCCAGCCCATTACAAATTAAATCTATAGAAGCTTTAGAAAAAACATCTGAAAATAAAAATACAGATTGCATTGATAAACAATCTGATGAACAATCTGATAATTTACCTCAATTAGTTTCTAATTTAGAAAATCCTGTCCCAGAATTAGAACAATTCGAACCATTAGATTTAATTAATGATACTAACTCGCCTGATGCTAATGATAACGATTTATTAGATCTTGAATTTGAAGTCTTAACTGATTTTGTTGAAGAACCCAATAAAGAATTAAAAGAGGTTGACATGAATATTAATTTAGATAGTAATTTAGATAGTTTAGAAGCTTTAAAATTAAAAAAACCGAATCAAGTATATTTTGAGTTATACAAAGAAGCAAGAAATAAAGCCAAACTAGCAAAGAAAAACGCAATTATATCTTATTTAGAAGCTAAGAATATTAAGAAAACATATATGCTTGAAAATATAAACGACAGTGATAGCGATTTTGATGCAGAAATTGACGAAGTATCCGAAAGCGAATTAGACGGATTATAGGAATCTTTTAGAAAAATGTATTATATTTGTTAGTTTATTAGTTTTAGAAAAACTACAACATCTTAATTTTAAACTATTAAATAATTAATATGTATTCTTAAAATTATTTTATCATTAATTTTATATAATGAGTGTCTCTTTAAAGAAACTATGGAATGACTACGGAATTGGTGCTATTATAGTATTATTAATTGTAGCCTACGGAGTTGGTTTATTTGCAAACTACTTATCTAATAAGGGAATGTCAGGCTCTGAATCTAATCAAATGATGCAACAACAATACAAAAACACGAATGCTCAAATGTCTGCGGGCGTTCGTCCTTCTGAACCTTTAGGACAAAACGAGGTTTTTGCTTCTGCCAACGGAGTTCAAACCAGTATGCCTGGTATTCCGTCTTCTTGTTCTCAGCCTAATATTCAGAATCCTGCCGAGCTTTTACCCAAAGATACCAACAGTCAATGGGCTCAATTAAATCCTTCTGGTAAGGGCGATCTTGCAAACATTAATTTATTGAAAGCCGGATACCATATTGGGATTGATACTATTGGACAAACTTTAAGAAACGCGAATCTCCAAATCCGTTCTGAACCACCTAATCCTCAATTAAATGTTGGACCCTGGAATCAAAGCACAATCGAACCAGATTTTATGCGAGTGCCTTTAGAATTAGGGTCTGGATCTCAATAAATGTATTTTAATGTTTAGATTTTAGGTTGAACCCATTTTTATTGAATTATAAATATTTATAATTCAATTTTAACAATTAATTTTATTACTCAATAAATAAAATTGATATAAATATATAGTTTTTTATAAAAATATAACTAATTTAAAATGCATGTAAATAAACAATTGATTATTCAAAATGAAAACGGAACGGTAGAATTCTTACGTGTTAATCCAAAGAACCCAAAGAACTTAAAGAACCCAAAGAACTTAAAGAACTTAAAGAACTTAAAGAACCCAAAGAACTTAAAGAACTCAAAAAAACAGTTGATTATCCAAAATGAGGACGGAACGGTAGAAATCTTACCTGTTAAACCAAAGAATCCAAAGAATCCAAAGAACTTAAAGAACCCAAAAAAACAGTTGATTATCCAAAATGAGGACGGAACGGTAGAAATCTTACCTGTTAAACCAGCGAAAAAGGTGGTTACTGAAGATCTTGGTAAAATATTCGAAATGGCAATATGTCTATTATATAGTATTCCGTATGATGGGAACTACAAATATAGTATGGAAGCCGCACAAGAAATAACAAATAAATTATCCAATTTAAAAGAAATTTTTGATCATACACTTATTCATACAGCTAAGGGATGTTCAAGGTACGATTTTACAAGTGAAACATATCCAAATATTCAGCTGAGTGCTAAAACCTCAAAGAAAAAAGATGGTAAGGTTTGTCCTCAAGTAATTGGTCAACCTACTAAGAAAAAATTCTGTCAATATTTTAATTTAGATATTTCTACAACTAAAGATCAAATAAAGGATTACATAATTAATAACATTTACAAATTATTAGAAGAATATTTTAATTATACATTTGATTGTCCTATTGTGTACTATAATGAAAATAATAATAAAATATTATTTATAAAAAAAATAGAGAATATTGTCTGGACAAAATTTACTATAGAATTTAGTCATATAACTAATTCTAAAATCTGGAACGAAAGTTCAACAATTAAAATAAACGGTCATTCGATTGGCGAGTTTCAAATGCATAATAACCGCAATGGTATAAAATTTAGATGGCATTTTGAAAAATTAATGGATGTATTTCCAGAAAATTTTAATATTATGGATGTGTAAAATTTACTTGATCATATCTATATAAATTTCTTCAATTAGTTTACCTGGTTTACTTGTATCTATAACCCATAAATATTCTTCTACGAATTTTGCATCTACTTTTTGTTGAGACTTGAACTTACAATATTTTATTTTATATAGCTTTACCGAACCTTTTTTTAATGCTATTTTTTCAAATTCGGATCTGTCTAACAATCCTTCACTATTATACGAAATAATCAAATGTGTACACTTTACGCCATCTATTAAATGTGTAAATGCAGACGTCACTTCTTTTTTTTTGCAAAATATACTTTTATTATAATTCTCTATAAGTCCTGTTTTTCCTGTTAAAACTACATTGGTATCATATTGAGCAATATAATTTAATGGCGAATAATTTGCACTATATTGTCTATGATTGTATGGCGGATCTATATAAATTACATCGTAGAATTTAGCATCGGGTTCCGCAAACTTTTCTGCCAACCCATTATATACATTGCAATCACTATCTAGACTGATATTTGTGTGTATAGGTTGCATTATTATATCTTTTAACGCAGATTTTTTATATTCTTTTAAATATGCGCCGTATACACAAGCAGTATTTGCAACTTTATCTATTGAAACTAGTAAAGATGCCAACAAGAAATAATACTCTGGCAGTGTAATATTATTTTCTTTATATTTGTTCTCTATATATTCCCTTATAGCGTCTGTTTTTTTAGCATTAGTATTTGTGAAAAACATACGTTCACAATGATCGTTTTGTGTAAAATTTCTATATATTAATCCTTCAATTAAGGGTAAATTATTACATTCTTCAATTAAACCTTTAATTCCTTCATTGTATGCACATTTTAATAAGGCATAATTAATAACATAGCTATAATATTCTAAATCATTTGCATCGCACGTTTTAAACTGACCTAACATATTAAATCCAACAACTCCTGTTCCAGCGAATAAATCCATAAATGATTTTTCATTAATATTTACTATATTATCTTTTAAAATAGTTAGTAATGTTTTATATAGTGTATGTTTGCATCCGATATAATTTAATGTATTCATAATAATAATTAAAACGATAACATTTATGTTTTAATTATTCAATTTTATTAATTATTGTGGGTTATTAATATATTTGTTCTACTTTTTATAACAGTAGAATATATGGGAAATCATAGCATATTTTTTTATACATTTTTAGCATTTGTTCTTTTATTTTGTTTAAGAATTTATTATGAGTCTGACGCCTTTAATTTAAAATGCATTATTGCATCCGAAGATGGAAATAGATATTGTGTTAGAGAACGAGAGAAATTGGAACTAGCTGCAAATTTGTTGGCCAAAGTTACTGACAGATGTAAAAGAATGGTTATTTATATGAAAGAAACCCATCCATCTGATCCACGTAGCATAAGACTTGTAGAAGGATTCAATCCAAAAAAAATAAGTGAAACCTTACCAACAAGTGAATTAACTGCGTATAGTGAAAACAAAGGCGAAAAAATAGCTTTTTGTTTAAACACAACTAAAGAAGGTGATAGATTAATTGATATAAATACATTAACATTTGTAGCCCTTCACGAACTATCTCATATTATGACTGAATCTATTGGCCATAAACAAGATTTTTGGCAAAATTTTAAGTTTTTATTAAAAAATGCAAAAGATGCAGGTATATATAATCCGGTCGATTATAAGAAAAAACCAAAAGAATATTGTGGTATGAAAATTAACGATAATCCGTATTATGATTTAGTTTAATATTATTTTTTATTAGTAATAATTGAAATATATTTATTTACAGATACTATAATATTATTTATTGCGACACACTGATTTTTTAGATCTTCTATTTGATTATTTATTTGTTCGTTTTTTTCTTTATTGCACGATAAATCACTAATTTCATTTAATAAAAAAACTGCGCATTTAACCATATCATAATTAATTTGCATACATTGCGATTTTGATAAATATGTCATTAATTGTACATTATAAATGTCTTTAATTTAATTTAATGTATGAAAATAAATTAAATTAAAAATAATACTAACTTTATATATATGTTAAAGTTAAAACCTCCGAAAAAAATAATAGATACACAAGGTTTAAAAAAAAACACCGAACCTACTTTAGATATGAGTAACGTATATAAAGTAAATCACGTTAATAATAGTAAAATAGATAAAATATATATTTTTAATGGCATATATACTAATAAAAAAGATAAATCTGAATTAAACCAATATTTCACAAATGAAGAATTGAATATAATTAATAATGAAAAAACACAGATTATATTTTCTGAACAAATGATACATTATGATGATTCAATTGGAACTATAAAAATTAAAATACTTAATGAATTGAAAAACCAAGTATCTATTGAAGAAATATATTTATTTTGCCAAAAATCAGAATCATTAAATGCAGTTTCTGTGTATCAATCATTAACCCAAAATAATAAACTAGAATTAACTAAAATCAGACTAGATCAATTTATGTCAAATATTATAAGTGATTTATCTGGAAATAAAATTACAATGCCTGTTGAGAAAGATGTCTATACATTAGATGATATTTTAGAAATGAAATTAGATGATAAAAAATTTATACTAAATAAAGTATTGGGACAAAAATTTTTTATTGTTGAAAATGAATATCCTTTTGTATGTGATCCGTATAAGGTAGAAAAATATGATTCATTTTTTGAAAAAGTTTCTAGAAAATCATTAACAACATTAAATAGTCATCTATTATTAACTTCCGGTAAAATAATCAATAACACTATTTATTTATGTATTTCAGAAGAAGTATTAAATCATTCTTTAAAAAACGACATTTCTCAAGAAACTACTATTAAAATTTATTTTCCTTTTTTGTATAATAAAAACATAAATAATTTAGAGGATTTACACGATTCTCGTTCTGCATTAATTGAAAACAATAAAAAAATTTTAAATGACAAAACAATTGATTTGTTTAAAACAGTAGACTTGTTTTATTATATGCACAATTTAAAAAAAACTAATTTAAACTATCATAATAAAGGTGTTAAATATATAAAGGTCATTATAAAACCAGAATTTGACATTAAAATACCTTTAGAAATTATATTTAAAATTATTCACGCTACAGAAAATAACCCATTAATAAAATATAATCCATCATCTAGACAAGAAAACATTTATAGACTTTATACTGATAAAATAGCTACTGACGGAAGAAAAATTCCATTTTTAAAAAAATCAAATATTTTTAAGTTGATGAAAACTATTGCAAGAACAAAATCAGTGTCTGTATATATTGAAACTGTAGAAAATGATGGGTCTCAAATTATTATTTGTGAATTTGACGAAAACGGATATATAACTATTAGTTCTGAATTCAATTCTGCAATTAGTGAAACTAAAATTGACGAACTGTTTAGGAATGCAATTAATCCTATTATTACCGAAATTAAAATTTTATTGGAACAAAGTGGTTATAATTTAAAAAAATTCAATAGTTTATTGGATGAAAATGTGGAAGTAAAACAACTTACCTATGAATCTAAGATAGAAATAACAAAACCTATTAATTTAGAAGATTATAAAGGTTGTTTATCTAGTATATTTAATAATGAAACAAACCAATATAAAAATACAAATAATATAATTTTGCGTTTTAAGAGAGTTGCTAATTTCAATAAAGTGACTAGTCAAGAAGCCTTTATTCTTGAAAAATCAGAACAGGGATATAGAGGAGATGAAATTATTGAAGCATTATTAGAAAACTTTCGCGATGATTTAACTCGTGATGAAGCTGTTAATTTAGTAAGAAAAATAGCAAATGAAATTCAATTGGAAAGAGGTGTTAGAAAATCTGAAATTAAAATAAAAGACAATCCTGGTTTTAAAACTATAATCTCTCTAGAGATAAAAACTGGAATTATTACAATTACTGTTGAGAACATAAATGATATTAATTATTTATACACACTACCAATTTATTTAGATAGCGTGATTCGTTTAACACAAGATAAAACTAGCACAGATTATCCTATTAAAAAAATATCTGAATTTTGTTCGAGTGGTTCTAAAGAAGAGTTTGTGGTTCCAGATATAATATCTTTATCAGAAAGCTCTGTATCAGAGAATGAAACTCCTTCTATGGAGTTGGGAGATGAAACTGTAGAATATACAGATAATAAATCTTTTAAAGCAGATAAACCTAAGGGAGCATTTAGTTTATTTTATGATGATGAGTCAGATGATGAAGAAATATACAAAGGAGGTAAAAATGAAGATAGCGAGTCATCAATATCAAGTGCCGAATCTGAAAAATCAATATCAAGTGCATCTTCTAACACGGTTTCTTCTCCTGTATCAAAATTAAAATCGTCTAGTTCAGAATCTATACCAAGTGAAAAATCTATATCTGAAAATGAATTATCATCTATTCCATCTATTGCATCTATAGAAACGAAAATTAGTGAATCTATTCCATCTATTCCGTCTATTCCATCTATAGAAACGAAAATTAGTGAATCTATTCCGTCTATTCCATCTATAGAAACGAAAATTAGTGAATCTATTCCATCTATTCCATCTATAGAAACGAAAATTAGTGAATCTATTCCATCTATTCCATCTATATCTGAAGCTACTGCATCTATTAAAAATAAAATAGATGAATCTATTCCATCTATAGCTCAAACTATTAAAAATAAAATAGATGAATCTATTCCATTTATATCTCAAGCTACTGCATCTATTAAAAATAAAATAGATGAATCTATTCCATCCATAGAAAAAAAAATAGATGAATCTATTCCATCCATAGAAAAAAAAATTAATGAATCTATTCCTGAGTTGTCTCCAATTGAAAAAGAAAAAACGAGTATACATTTGGCATTGGAAGAAGAACCTGAAGAAGAACCTGAAGAAGAATCAAAAGAATCAGAAGAGGATGCAGAAGAATCGGATGATGAAGTGAATAATAAAGTAATAAATATTGATGGGATGAAATTAAATAAGCCATATTATTTTCAAACATTAATTGAAAAAAAAGACCCAATACTTATTCTCAAAGAAGATACAAAAGAATTCAATGCTTATTCTAGAACATGTAGTTCTGATACAAGAAGACAGCCTGTAATATTAACCGACGCACAATTAGAAAAAATTAACAAAGAACATAGCGGGTTCTTACGAGAAGAAGATGTTATAAAATATGGTTCAAATCCTAAAAATAAATTTAATTATATTTGCCCTCGTTTTTGGTGTCTAAAAAACAATACAATTGTTGATCCTAAGGATTTAAAAGAAGTAGTTGGAAAAAATGGGAAAACTGAGTTGGTTCATCCTACATGTGGTAAAGTTTTACCTAGAGGAGATAAAAAAGTAAAACCGGGGTATTATATTTATGAATTTTATAATGAAACTGCAAATAAACGGTATCCAGGATTTCAAACAGATAAACATCCAGATGGATATTGTTTGCCGTGTTGTTTTGACAAATATAATACTAAAGGGCGAATAACCGCCAAAAAACATTGTTACAAAGATGAAACAACTGATGAGTCCCCACTTGAAAAAGAAGAAGAGACTAAAGAAGATGAATATATAAAAGGGCCAGATAAGTTCCCTTTGCTTTTAGGACGATGGGGATATTTGCCTTTAAGCATTCAGAAAATTTTACACGAGATCAACGCTGACTGCCAAATAAGTAAAACTAATACTAATATTAAACAAAAACATCCGTGTTTATTACGTCACGGAGTTGAAATAAATAATAGACAATCTTTTGTTTCGTGCATTTCAGATGCTTTATTTTTTGGGAAAAAAATGGTTGACAGACCTTCAAAAATTTTATCAATAAAAGAAATGAGAGATCTAATTATAAAGTCATTAACAATTGACAATTTTATAAAATATCAAAATGGAAATTTAGTTACTAATTTTTATGATTCCGAAAAAAGTATTGATTTTGAAAAATATAAGAATACAAAATTATATTCTAGAATAAATATAACAAATCAAGATGAAAAATTTTATTTAAAAAAAGTAATTTCATCTTTTGAAAATTTTATCAGATTTTTAAGTGACGATGATGCAATAATTGATCATACATATTTATGGGATATTATAAGTATGCCTAATAAATATTTATTTATAAATGGGGTAAATTTAGTTATTTTTAAAATACCTAACGATGATATTACTAATAATGTTCAGATTCTTTGTCCAACAAACCATTATTCTAATGAATTTTATCAAGCTAGAAAACCTACTATATTTTTAATGAAAGAAGATAATTATTATGAGCCAATATATTCATACACACTTGATAATAAAAAAATATCTATAGCAAAAGAATTCAAGGAATATGATCCCAATCTGTCGACAACAATGAGATCTGTTTTTAAGGAAATAATTAAACCATTTTTTAATGCTATTTGTAGACCTCTGGATAGTATGCCAAATATATATAAAGCTAAAAGGCCCTTGTTATTAAATGATTTAGTTCAAAAATTAGATACATATGAATATAAAATTTTAAAATTGGTTGTAAATTTCAATAATAAAGTTATAGGCGTTTTATCAGAAGAGCCAGGAAGCACAGAAAGAAAAGGATTCATTCCGTGTTATCCATCTGCATTAAATGATGAGTTAAAGAAAGACTTAGACTTTGTATTTATGACAGATTTAAGTTTATGGAATACTTATATAAACACAATTATCTTTTTAAGGAAATTAAATAAAAGAAGCAAAAAGAGAAAAGAACACGCTGATATACCGTGCAATCCGGCTTTTAAAATAATTGAAGATGAACTAGTTGTAGGTATTTTAACTGAAACAAATCAATTTATACAATTATCTGAACCTATTTCGCAAACAGATATTTTAGCTGATTACGATATTCCATCTATTAAAAATGATAATTACATCATAAATACTAAATCAAACCCAATGGTTTATACGGATGTTCCAATAACTACATCTGATGAAGTTGATAAAGAGCGCGTAGATTACATAAAAAAAATTAAATTAGAAACTAGTTTTTATAATATTTTTAGAAATACAATAAGAGTTTTATTAAATGACTATGATAATATTAAAATTAGAGAAGAAATAGAAAAGGAAATGTCAAAAGAATATATTATTTATTCCGAGAATCTATCAAATATGAATAAATTACTGCTTGATTTAGTTTCAGACAAAATACAGTTTATAGGAGATGAAAATTATTATAAATTAATTCAAGAAGTGTCTACGTGCGTTGTTAAAGATCCTGAACAATGTTCTCAATCGTCTAATTTGTGCGCGATTACTGAAAAAGATACGTGCAATATGATACTTCCAGAAAAAAATTTAATAACCAAAAAATTAAATAAGAATATTTATTTTGGTAAAATGGCAGATGAATTAATTAGATATAATAGAATTAAATCATTTATGATAGAACCTCAAACATATATTTCTTTTGGAAATATTGGATATAATTTAAGAGATAATGAGATAATAATGATCCAGTCATTATTGACTCAAGATTATTTTGAAAATCTAACTCCTGTTGTAGTGAATAAATATGTTAAATACAATACATATGAACAAGCCGAACCTATTATTACACAAACGTATGAAAATACTATACCGTCTTTAGATCGTGCGATTGAAAGAAATAATGAACCTGTTTGCGATAAAACTAGTAAAGATAAAATTACATCTAGTCTTTGGAAAAAATGTTTTCCATCTAACTACAAAGAATTAGTGTATAGTAATTTTAATTACTGTACATTTAATTTTATAATTGATTTAATAGAGAAAAAAACAAGTAAAAAAATGACTATTAATGAGGTTAAAAATGAATTGTATGATGAATATAAAAAATATTTAACTGAATATATATATAAAATTATAGACATTTTAATTATTGAAGGTAAAAAGACTCTTGGAGACCAAGTTAAGTCAGAATCCCTATCTTTTTCTAGTATGATTTATACAGATAATTATTTTTTGACTCCTTTAGATTTATGGGTATTAGTTGAAAAATATAAAATACCGACTATTTTTATTTGTCAAAAATTTATTTTGCAAAGCGATTATAAAAATCACGCTTTTATTGGGTATGGAAATAAGGAAGATAAATTTTTATTTATAATTATTCCTGGTTTAAGACCTGAAATTGTGCCTAGTTATAAATTAATAGAAACAGATAAAAATGAAGCATTTATTTATCTGGATAAGATAGTAAATGATTGTGATGATAAAATAAAAGACGCGTTTGATAATAAAAAAACGATAAAAGAATACTTGGATCATTTTAAAAAACCTGCTGCAACGAAATATGTTAAAAAAAACCCGATAAGATTGATAATTGAAGATGCCTCGCAAGAAGAAGTTAACAAACTCCAAATTCATAAAAAACTTAAAAAACCAATAAAACTAATAAATACGTCTTCTGCTTCTATTAATAACCGTGTTTTACTAGAAACCGAAAAAATAAAAGAGACCGAAAAAATAAAAGAGACCGAAAAAATAAAAGAGACCGAAAAAATAAAAAAGACTAAAAAGACTAAAAAACAGATTATATTAAAAGGAACCCAAAATACAAAAAAGAATCTACAAAAATATAAGTTAAATATAGTAGATAGCTCTAGTGGTGACAAAATATAAACTAACTTATTGAGTCTGTTTCATCATCAAAATTATCCTCTTCAGTTTCGTTTTCGTTTTCAAATGTAATATTTTCAAACACACTTACAAGTGAATTTACAGTATCAGTTACAGTTACAGTATCAGTTACAGTATCAGTTACAGTATCAGTTACAGTATCAGTTACAGTATCAGTATCAGTATCAGTTACAGTATCATCATCGGTTGAAGTTGTTTCAGAAATAGTATCATAATCCTGTCCTATATAACGATTTATAAAAGATTCTCCTTCAAATTGAGTATATAATTCATAATTATTAATAGATACGTGGTTTTGTAAAAAACAACTTTTTTCATTAAAAAATTTTATATGAGATTCATTATATTCATAATGTTTTAAATACGTTTTTTTCTTTAATTTTTTATTATATTTGCATCCTAATCTAGCTATTTTTCTTCCAAATTGCGGGTTGAATTTTTGAAATTCACTTAATTTAAATCTTAAATCGTTATACGACTCTTCTTTAATTTGAGGAATTAACGAATAAGTACTTTTAAATAATAACATTAAATATGGTTTAAATATTTGTATTAATTTATTTTGTTTAAAACCATTGGCAATATCAATTTTTTTATGTTCCTTAACTCTAATATTATAGTCTCTAATCATAGTGTTAATTTCATCATAAATAATATTATTTGGTGAACTATTTACATAATTACTAATAGTATATTCTCGCAATAAATACATATTATTTTTCATAAATAACGTAATATTAAAGTTAGATTCAAAAAATTTAATTATTAATTCGCAATATTTATTAGTGTTAAATTTTATATAAAAATATATATTATATAATGACGATTTATTAAATGGTAGATTATTATAAGGATTTTTTGACGGTAACGGTTCAGAAAAAAATAAATATGAATTAGTTAAAGATGTATTAATTATTTTAATTAAATCATTAATATTAAACAAATACATAGAATTTTTGTGGTAAATACAAATTATATTTGGATCGCCTTTTTTTATTTCATTTAAGTTCATATCCATATCTGACACTATTTTACTTGTTTTATATTTATATATACGTGCTAATTTAGAAAACCCCCAATATGTTTTTTGAATTTTATAAAAGTAGTCAATAAATTCATTTTTCTTTTCTTTTAAAAAAGGATTATTTATATTTTCAATAAGAAATGCGTGCTTGGATTTATTTATTGTTATATTTTCTTTAAGAAATGAACTAAAAAATAATTTAAAAATTACATTTACTTTATCTGTATTATCAAAATTAGATGAGAATACATTATTTTCTGGATTAATTATTTTTTTTAATATATATGCAAATGCACTCATAGTATGGTATATTATTGTTTTAGTATTTAATATTTAATATTTAATCTATTAAATATTAAATAAAAAATTATAGATTTTATATTTTCATTAGATGTTATCATTTCTATATTATTTATAGTAAATTATAAATTATAAATTATAAATTATTGAGTATTAAAATCCAGGGTTATAAGTGTTATCTCCTCCCAAATCTGCTGATTGTATACTTATAACATTATTTTGTATAGAAATTTTATTAATTCCACAAGGGTCATTTTCTGTAAGCGACATAGCACCAAAGAATTTCTCAATTTCTTCGTCTACATCAACAGGCACATACTCACTAGTTTCCTCTAGCTTTTGCATTTCTTCAATGTCTAGCACAACTTGAAATGCGCTTGTACCAAAGAATCCTTCCTGTCCACACATAACATTTGCAGATACACCTCTTAGTGTATCAAGCTCAGCGTGTCTAGCTGCTTTTAAAAACATCTCGGGAGTTTCTTCAAACGATGCCTTAGCAATAGGACCTATGTTGTCATTGTTAATACCGTGTCTAAATATAGAAATCATTTTGCTCGTATAAGTCATTCTATCAACTAAAACACTATAATTGTGGTAGTTAATATATGTTCCATCGAACTCAATAACGTCCGCCAATTCATTATAAATTACTTGTCTAGCAGTTTCAATTCCAAAGACATTATATATTTCTACAATATCATTACTAAATGTTCGTGAACTGTCAATGTAATCAAGACCTAACACATCTAATAAATTTGTTCCTATAGTATCTAAGACCCATATATCTTGCTTTTTGTAAACTCCGTTATTTTCGACCATATTATCCTTGATTTTACGAAGAATAACTTTATTAATCCCTTTTACACCTCTCAAAACAACATTTTGTAAAAGCTGATCTTGGAAATTCTTCAAGATATAAATTTGATCAGATTGATCGAGTGGATTTACTTTTGTTTTTTTCTGTCCTCCTCTACTTGATCCAGATTTTAATACTTCGTTCATTCGAATTCTAAAGATTAATTTATCCGAATTGTAATCAGAATAAACACAAGAAATTTGATTATCATAACAGTTATTTAATGTGAAGTTAACATCGTCCATAGTAATATTCTTTTCAAGCATTACTTCTGGATTCATCACAATTCGAATAACCCATTTTGATTTTTCAGTTTCATCAACAGCTAAGTTTTGGTCGGTGCATTCATTTACCATATTTTCAAATGCTCGGTATTGTTTAATTGTATCTGCATCTTCGCTAATTAGAGTATTCAAATCATCTGGATCAAAACATATTTCAATCGATTTGACAATTTCTTCTAATCTAGTGTGTTCTAACATATACATAATTGAACTCGCTTTATCTTTTTGGGTTTCGTCCTCCTCCTTCAAATGAATAGTTAACGACGGGTTCTTAGGTTCACTTGATAAAGATAAAATTTCTTCAATTCTAGGCACTCCACGAGTGACGTTGGATTTTGAAGCAACCCCTGCAAAATGGAAAGTATTAAGTGTGTTATGAACTACAATGCCGTAGTCGGTCATAAACGTTTGATTTAATGGAACTGTAAAGTCATACACAAAATTGTCTTGGTTAGGTGTATAATATTCAATATTTATTATTTCGTCCCATAATACATTTGAGTTTATAGCTTGGTTTATTATTATTAACTCATTTTGAATAATATTTTTCTCTGGATGTTCATTAAATATATTATAATATTTTTCTAATGTTCTTCGACCGATTGTTTCTTTATTTTTCCAAAAACCATAAGTTTTTTGCCCTGGAAGTTTCAACATTTTACCACAATGAGCAACAATTTCTCCCATTCCACTAATTTTATCTTGATCTGATAAAAACTTTACATCATTTCTTTCAATAAATTTTACTAAATTTTCTAATTTGTCGCAGTGTAAAACACTGCCAATGTTTACTTGATATTGTTTTGTGTAGTTGGGTGAAATACTTAAATAGTAAAACATAATTCCCTTATTCATTTCTCTCTTTAAATTTCCCACTATATCAAAATAATTTAATATAAGAGCTAAATCTTTTATTAACTGTTCGCTTCTATTACAACATCTAATTTGATGATTTTTACATTGAAAGTTTTTATCACTATCAGCATAACCTTGAAACAATCCTTTTTTAAACTCAATTGGAGCAGTGAACGCGAAGTCAGGAACCTTTTTAAAAGTGGCATTTCCACACGTATTTAACAATAGGATTGCTAACTCATCGCAATTAAATTTTATGGTGATTGTATCAGATTCACGTTGTTTTTCAACACGACATTCTTTTCCAAACAATCTAGCAATTTTTTTAGTATTTTCTATGTAATATTCAGAATTATTTGTAATAGTTATTTCATTGTAAATTAAATTTCCTTCAGCTAAATAAGCACCAATAAACCATCCAAATAACCCATCTAGCTTATATGAATTATATGTATCTGTAATATATGAATTATCCATATGAACACAAACAGGAATACGCATTCCTTCTTTCATATTTGCGCCAATTATTGGAACAACTTTATGATTTTCTCTAACTAAATGGCTGTGACTCGTGGTCGTTTCAACAATTCTACCGCTTTTAGTAAGAACTTTCATCATCTGACCATTAACAGGATGTTTGCTAATATGAGATATTTTATTCCAACTCGTTTGTTCATCTTCTGATACACCAATAATATAATACTCATTTTCCAATGAATCAATAATTGTTTCAACGCTATTTGTATGACCCGTATTAAATGTTAAATATGGATATGATCTAATTAATTCGTCACAAAAATCTCCCATAATAATGGATTTAAATGTAAATGTTTCTGTTAATTTATTTTTAATTACTATTTTATGTTGTGAATTAAACGGAACCGACATTTGGGTCGATACTTCACCAATGCTTTGTCCTGCAAGCATTCCAACCATTTCGCCAGGGGTTACAATAGCTCTTTTATAATTAATTGTAACAGTATCCAATAGTAATGTAAGCGATGTTTTATTGAATCTTTTTACAATTAGCAAATCTTTTGGTGATAAATAATAGAAGAACACTGTTTTAAATAACTCAGTTGGAGGAGTGTAATGATTTTTTTGAAGATTTGCGTAGCATTGTTCAATCATTCCAAATGCTTCATATGGGGTGATATCTACTAACGATGTAGAAGTTATATTTGTTTGACCTTGAATATTATTAATAATATGTGAAAACGCCACTGGAATATTAACAACTGAATCGCCTTTATTCTTAAATACATTTTTAATAATTTCGTTTCTCTTTTGTATCATCAGTTCGATGTATTCGTTACATTTTTTAATATAATCGGTTTCTTGCTTTTTATATCTAGTCAATGTATTTTTAAGAAATATATGTGAAAGCGATTTAATCTTACTGTTTTCTTCAGGTGATAAATAATGAGCATAAATATCTTGAACGCTCATATTAACTATAGGTATAATCTGATTTTCAATCTTTACAGGATCAATATTATCATCACCATAACAAAATTGGACAATCTTATTTTTATTTGTGCGAATCGTCATATCATATCCAACCATTAAGTCTTCAAGTCCCTTAATTAATCTTCGTTGGATGTAACCAGTAGTAGATGTCTTTACTGCAGTATCAATAAGACCTACACGACCTCCCATAGCGTGAAAGAATAGTTCTTGTGGTGAAAGACCATTAATGTAAGAACTTTCTACGAAACCTCT
>Ga0114978_10001949_pt1 | contig 17229 bp, 10 predicted proteins | sample S_140212_EF_Meta_FD_87027 | JGI IMG/M metagenome (GOLD analysis project Ga0114978, IMG submission 87027) | Freshwater microbial communities from Lake Simoncouche, Canada to study carbon cycling - S_140212_EF_MetaG | ecosystem: Environmental > Aquatic > Freshwater > Lake | place: Lake... | reverse complement strand
TCCGAAATTCATATTAGATCCAATAACGCCTGTTTGTTTCTGATCACACTTTGTTTGTTCATGATATGTATATCTATATTAGATATGGCAGCAGCACAATACGAGTTGGTCAATTTATGATCTACAAGAAACGTGAGTGTATTATCATTAACACCATGTAGGATATCTTTGTCTAAGGCTGATAATACCGGAGGCAAGGATAATGCGTCATCCTGTTGATATCCATCTAATATATGTTTGGCCACACTAAAGGCAATGTCATTTCTAAATTGACGAGGGTCAAATCTAAATACATCGGCAAATTGAGAATAATTTGCTTTGACATAATTTACTGTGTCAAAAAACAATTTAGCATTTGAATTCTTAGAAAACATCACTGTAGTAGCCCAATACATTTTAACACCAGTATCACTCACATGCCGGTCTAGATATCCTACACGAGAATCATTATAGATATCGTTAATAGAATTTCCTAGCATGACATCTGCATCAACATTCCAATATTCTCCAAGGCTGTTTGATAAGATAAAAAAATCACTGTCTATCAATAATGTTCTATCATAGGGGGTAAGATCATATGCTGTGCTTCTGTTGGTGTTTATAAATGGCACCATCTGACCTGCTTGCCCGTCATGCAAGCGTCTTTGATTATCAGTGGTTGGTCTATCAACTGTGATGATATGATCAAACACCCCAGTGGCCTGATCAAAAATATTCGAGTCTTTCATCCATGAAACGGTAGATGCATCGGTGATCAATGAAACTGGAACCTGCAAATTTTTCTTAGCTAGTCCTCCAGCTATCACAGCCATTAGTGCATAATCAACTGTGCGATTATTGTGTGCGAAGAGTAGAATTCCCCGTGTCATTGCGATATTAATTTTTCCACAGACCTACTTTTTTTAATCTTTTGATGTTGCTCAAAATATTCATTAGTGACTTCAAAGTATCTGCGAAAAATTTCATCACGGAATTCTTCGAGATCATCTACTAGCACAGGATTTTCATTGGCATCTAACAGAACCACACCGGATATTCTATCTTTGACACACAACATGTCTACAAAAGTTAATAGAGTTCTATCAATGCGAAACAGCCCACCATTGAATCCGTAGGTTAGTTTAGCCGATATACGTTCTTTGAGAACTTTCTTCTGAATAGAAAAAGTCTGTTGGTAGTTGGCGAAATCTAGAGCGTCTTTAAGCTGTTGGTCCATGAGTTCTCCTTAATAAACTGCGTAGTTTATTTATAGATGAATCAGAACCTGGGGGAAATTAATTAACTGCCAGTTACTGCGCCCACAGTAATAATTGGCTGAGACACTGTGAATAATTGGCTTGCGGGTACCATAATACCTGTGGCATATAGTGCAGAAGCGTTTACGGTTAGTGTGCCATCTACTAAATCGTCTGGGGGGAACATCCCAACCGTAGCTGTTTGAGTTGCACCCGGAGGAGCAATAGGCGCAATACCCGGGTCAACATATCCGTCTGTGAACAGCACTCGAATCTCTAATTGAGACGCTAGTCCTCCACTGTTAGAAGGTTGATCAAGACATCTAGACTGTATTTGATAATTATTGGATCCATAAGGACTTGATGAAGTAGCTGTGTAGTAGGTTTGAAAGCTGCTGGTAGTTCTATACCAATTCAATCCGTCACCGGGGAATGTTCCCGAACCGGGATTTGCAGCGCCAAACTGCTGTGTACCTGCTGAACTCAACAAGGAGGTCCATGATGTGTTCTGGGCTGATGCGGTGCCGCTGGATCTAGATGCACTAATTCTAATTTGGCCGCCGCTATTGAAAAAATATCTAGCTTCATTAGAATTTGCCCAATAAACTTGCACGGTGCATTGGCATTGAGACAACCACGAACCTGTCCTGCTTGCTGACAACACACCTGTGGTGGCAGACTCACCAGCGGCAACCGTGTACCTGTTTGCAGTTATTGTGTCGGCCCATGTATCATACTGTTTCTGCGGTACATCAAGTGAGCCGGTATCTGGGGTAAAATTTGTAGTATAGCGTACTGTGCCACCCTCAGAGACTGTAGCAGTGGTTGGATTAGATCCAAAAATGTGTTTGTAGGCATTAATGACGTCATATCTGAGATTAGCCCATTCGTTAATGGTAACCTTACTATCGTCTCCGACGGCGGTTGATTGAATCCTTGCCTGCTGTCCCCATCCTACGTTTCCGGATCCACTCCCTAAGATCGCAACTAGTTTATCTCTGATTGAGTTATAATCTATTTTAAGAATTTTACTATTAACTGCTGGCATGAGATTATTTAAGTCCTTAACTAGCTGATATGCTAGAAAGTGAATACGAAGGGCTGGTTATAGAAAAAGTACCGGAAGGTTGTAACTGCCCAGATGCTTTGAGTTCAGATACTGATATAGTTAACGTACCGTCGACCACGTCATTTGGCGCAAAGGTTGGCGGTCCGGGATTAGCGGTATCCGGATCAACATAACTGTCTAAAAGTGTTACACGTAGTTCTAACTGAGTAGCTGTTCCGGTAGAATTGTTTGCCACATTGGTCCTAGCTTCAAGTTTGTAACTGTTAGCAGAATAAGAACTACTCAAGAAACTTTGATAATAGGTCTGATAAGAATTTGTTAATGTATAATAATTAACTGTGGGATCGGTATCAGCACCAAATCCCTGTGTGCCAACAGAGCTTAGAAAATTAACCCAAGCAGTAACCTGTGGTGTAGACACTGCGCCTGCGAGAGATGAAGTAAATCTTATTTTGCCGCCGCTGTTGAAAAAATATCTGCCTTGATTAGCATTACCAAATGTCACTGTTAGGGTTGCCTGTGCCTGCACAGACCACGGCGTACTATAAGTTTGGCTGGCTTTAGCTGCGACTATAGATTGGCTTCCTGCTATGAGAAATCTTTTTGCGATAGCATCATCTAATAATATATTATAATTAGTATTTGGAGAACTGGCTCCGAATCCTATAGGATCGCCGACATTAACATTTACCACTGGTGGAATATTTCCGTCCTGATGAAATTTAATATTAATAATATCAAATTTAATTAGATCCCATTGTGCTTTTGTTATAGTATTGCCTGTGAACACATCAGAACTTTGTACAGTTTGGCCGTAGCCTAGTGTACCAGCACCGGTGCCTATCATTGATTCTGCTTTGTTTTGTATAGCTACATATTGTGCAGCAAAAACGTTGGTTCCTAAAGTCATTACAACACCAATGCTTCTATTATACTAATACTGTCTGAACCAGTCGACGCCAGTGCCACTGCAAACACATTGGCATAATTGCCGTGTGCTGCGATCGCTGCGCCTCTAGGGCCGGCGACCAACCGATCACCTTTTCTGACTGAACCGTATACCTTACATGGTACACGACCTTTTAGAGCGATATAAGTGCCGCCTTGTAATTCACTGTTCATCATATAAGCTGGGTTAGCAGATACTACACCAATAGCACGAGTGTTAACATCGGCAGCAGTAACTTCTTTTTCACCGCCAACCATTACTACTGTGCCGACTTCGTATTCTTGATCAGCGAGGTATTTTTCTGCTAGGTCAGCATATCGAGCAGCTGTGGCTGTGCCATTAAAGATGTTAGCCGTGATGTTGCCGCTGACATCTCTAGCTGCTATACTATAAGCAGTGGCTGTGAGTCTAGCAGTTCTATACTGGGTACTAGCTGTGCCATCTGACCATGCTGGGTCGACTCTAGCATCAGTACGGTCAACAAAAGTACGGTCTACTTTGTCTGCTATTCCTATAAATTGATTAGCTAATATGTTACCACTAGAATTACGTATGGTCACTGTGGCAATTGCAGATCCCGGCACCGTGGCACTGGAGGCTAAGCCGTTTAAAGTGCCGGCGTCCGCAGCAGTGGCAGCTGATCCAGTCACTGATCCAGTCAACGTTCCTACAATGTTAGCACCAGCAAATCCTATCTGTTTAGTGCCGGCATTAACCATGATATCATTATCATTAGCCAACACGTTACCTTTGTGACTACCTGTGGTATTGCCTGTGACTGCACCTACCAAAGCGCCAGTGAATGTATTAGCATAGACATTGCTCCACGCTAGGCCTCCGGGTATTTCGGTGCTAGACGGTGCTCCTAAACTGTACGAACCGCTAACTCCAGGCACTACACCAATCGGTTTTACTATAGCGATATCTCTTTCATCTGTGGTTTCTGTAACTGTGATTCTAAATCTAATGTCGTTACCTAAACGATTTTCAACTATGACTTGATTTCCACCTTCTACTCGTATTCTAAGATCGTTGCCATCGCCTACTTGAAAGCCAGGATCTTTAAAACTAACTTCTGAGATAAATGAGCTTTCACCTGTTTTAATATATTGGTCGGCTGTAAAGCCTCCTAGTTTAGCGGCATTACTTGCGGTGCCCCAAAAGGTAAAATCGTCTGTAGAAACACCAGTCTGTGATTTAGCTAATGTAACTCCTTTCTTAACGACTGTGAAATCATCTATAGCATTTTTACTGCTGTCAAGAGTAAACGCAGTCTTGCTGATTATTGCAATAGTTTTACTATCTGATATAACCTTTAGTATAGTGTGTGGACCTTCTGCAGTACTTATAGTACCGTAGACCACTGCTGGACTAATAGTCGAAGTGCCCAGATCCGGACTAGATATCGGCCCGATCAGTGTAAATGCTGTACCGTTATATGTGTATAGTTGTTTGGCCCCTGTATCCCACCAAAAATCTCCTGCAGATAACCCGCTAGGCGCTGATGCACTAGCTTCTGCACCGCCGGCTACTTTAAATCTAGCTCCATCATAGAACTTGAGTTTTTTAGTAGAGGTATCAAACCAAATTTGGCCTGTAACAGATTTTGGCGGAGCTGTGGTGTTGGCGAAATTTTCTAATAGGTGTACAAAATTTTCATTCTGCACTTCGCCGTAACCTGCGTAATTTTTACCTACTAGCCGTAGATCTGTAGTGGTGTCGATGGTGCCGTCAGCTACAGACGTTAAAAATACACCGTTAAATTTGTTGACTTCATATGCCATGCTGTTAGCCCCTAATATCTTGTATTTATTGTTGTCATACTATACGAGCTGCTGCGGCTTCTCGCTGCTGCTCAAGTTGTATATACTCTGCATCTGATAAACTTGTGGTAATATTCAGTGCTTTCTGTCTTATATGCCTCAAAATCTTCCAATCTGTGCTGTTTAAAAATTCACGTTCTTGACCGTTGGCAACATCTGCGACTTTTTGCGCTGTAATAGCAGAGCTTACCGCAGTAACAGATCTACTAGATACATCAAAATAATGTGTTTGTGCTGCTATTTGGGCAGCTTGTGCATCTGTTATTTCTACCATCGTAACAGAACTCGGCACATTAGGCTGATAATTTAACATGCTAACTACTAGATTATTTTCTATACAAACATAATGCATGATTAACTCCAAATGGCCAAATAGTTTGCTGCTGGGGTGCTTCGTTGTTCTGTGTTCTGCACGTAGACTCTGATCCTATCACCGAGATAGGAATATGTACATCTCATTGAGTCGTCGCCGTTTACACCGCCTGCATAATGAATCACATGGATAGACGGTATAAATGCTACAATATTTGCCATGCTTTTTCCTGATGGGGGGAATACATCAAAAAAGTTTGCGCCATCGTTGAATGATCCAACTTGATTGGTGTATCCCGATGTGCTGTATTGTGCTCCGCTGACAATAGTATACTGCGGTAATCTGCTGTCTACATAGGTTTTGGTAGTGGCATGATTTGCATTTACAGGAGCTCCAACCAATGTTAGATATCCCGTCATAGTGCTGCCTGCCAGAGCCACTTTGGTAGCATCGGTGGCACTGACTGTTATATCTTGTGTGCCGTTAAATGATACACCGTTGATGGTTCTTGCAGTTTGTAATTGTGTTGCTGTGGCAGCATTGCCTGTAACTGCTCCTACGAGGTTAGCTGTGATCGTTCCTGCTGCAAAATTGCCGCTGGCGTCACGTGCTACAACTTTACTAGCAGTATTAGTTGAGGTAGCATCCACTGAAATTGTTACCGGTACACCACCGTCGAATAAACTTAAACTACCACTAGTAGTGGTGTTTATCATATTCAAATAACTACCTTTAGTTAGAGCTTCTTGAGCAATTGCCTGCCATGCTAGCCCGCCCGCCTGTGCAGTAAGCACAGTACCCGATGCCCCTAATCCCAACATAGCAGTTGTACCAGCTGCTGATTGATAAGGAATAGCACCAAGGCCGCCACCTGGGAGATTTGTAGCTGTGGTTGCTAAGGTAGCTGTAGTGGCGTTCCCAAAAAAGTTGTTGGCATAAACACCGGCAAATTTGTATCCTGTTATACCAAGATTGGTTGAGTTGTCGCCTATTATAGCAGGAGCGTTCGGTCCACCAAGACCCAAGGAAGTCGCAGAATCAATAAAGTTAACATCCGGACCACTTGTGCCCATATCAAAATTCAAACGTCCTGTAGCAGATCTAATTGTTGGAGTACTAGAATCAACAAATAACCTAAGTTGATTTCCACTACCTACAAATATTCCGTTGTCGTTGACATTTAAAGAACTCAGTGTTCCTACCTGTGTCAAGCCACTCAGTGTCACAGAATTATTAATAGAATTTCCTGTTAATGTTTCTGCACTGGCCGGTACTATGATATTGTTAGATCCATCAAAATTTACACCGTTTATGGTTCGTGCAGTAGCCAATCTTGTGGCAGATCCTGCATTCCCTGACAGTGTAGCCCCGATAAATTGAGTAGCCTGCACAGTATTAAATGTACTGATTCCTGTTGAAGCCGTAACATTGCCTGTGAGATCCCCGACAAATGTAGCTGTAATAGTACCTGCCGAAAATCCACCTTCTGAATTTCTTGCTACTATCTTGCCTAACACGTTAGAAGATGTTGCGTCAACACTCCATGTGGTCTCTGAATTGCCATTGAAATCAGCACCTGCAATATAAGTGCCTTTTTTCAATAAATTAGTGGTGTTAGCTGTTATTGTGATGTTTGATGAGGCGTTAAATGGTACACCATTAATCAATCTTGCAGTAGATAATTGATCTGCTGTGGCAGCATTTCCTGTAATGCTACCGTTGATCTTAGCTGTAGCGGATAAATTAATTCCTACTTGTAAAGCATTACTGAATCCGGTAACTGAATTGCTGGGATTTATAAGAAATGCCGCAGCAGTACAGATAGCAAATATTGTACCGTTAGTTTCTAAAAAGATCACGGGCTGAGGATCACCTGCAGTGTCATCTAACGAGCCGGCCCTAGCTCTAGTAGATCCAAATCCTTCCACAGCCTCAGGTCCTATAAATCTCCATTCTGCGCCAGTGTATACATATAATTGATTGATCGGAGTTTTTAACCACAGTGCTCCGGAGTTGGTGTTAGGCGGGGCAGATGCACTAACAGTCGCCGATCCTATCGGATTCCACTGTGTGCCATCATAGGCATATGCTGTGTCGTCTGTGGTATTGAACCATATCTGTCCGGTCATCGGTCTCGAGGGAGGAGCTGTGTTGGCAAAGTTTTCTAATAGAAAAATAAAATTTTCATTTTGAGTTTCGCCATAGCCTACATAGTTCCTGCCCACTAGGCCTAGACTGGTGGTGGTATCTAGGGTACCGTCATCAAGTACCACTAGTTGTTGTCCGTTAAACTTGTTAATTACATAGGCCATTTATGCCGCTCCTGATTCATTATGGTGGAAGTACTGTGTCTGACTGCCAGGCCCACACACTTCCTACTATTTGAAACAATTTGATAATTCTTGTTACAGACACACCGGCTGCTGAGATAGTGGCTGTTGGAAAACTTATATTGGTAATTGCGAGACTCGAACTGCCGCTTAGATTGGTCAAGAATGGTGCTGTCGACAATGCCGGCGGAAGTGAATTTATTTCTAGAGTCTGTGCGTTATTACTGATTAAACTGCATAGTAGTCTTGCATAAGTGCCTGCGCGATATTCGCTTACTGGAGCAAGATTATTTAATATGTTGGCAATTATATACGTATTCGATTTGCCATCAGACAGATCAATACTAAAAATCAATGGTCTAGATTCTATTCTGTTATCTGTATATTCTTTAGTCGCAGCATCTTGAGCAGTGGTTGGATCAGCCATCCCGGTAATTTTTGGAGAACCTATCAATGCCACGTTACCTGTACCATCTGGTTCTAATTCAATATCCAAGTTGGTTGACACTGTAGAGATGCGATGATTTTCCAATCTCATTTGTGTGACTGGAGGTATTCCCGGGCCTACGTTTACTACGTTTTGTGTGCCGAAAGATGTAACACCGGGGATACTAGTAATTGCAGATCCTAAACTGTTTCCATCGATAACTTTAGTACCATTAATATATAATGCTTTTCCTGATGCTAAATTCAATGTTTCAGAAATATCTAACCAGTTGCTAGCATTGCTATAAGCAATGATTTTATCAGTGGTACCTTTTATGATTATGCCTGCGCCGTCTGCTGTGCTATTAGTAGGACTGCCCACGTTAGCAATAACAATGTTTTTATCTTCTACTGTAAAAATGCTTGTGTTTAGTGTAGTAGTAGTTCCTTCGACTGTGAGATTTCCGTTTACTACTAAATCGCCGCCAACATTAACCGTACTAGTTGTTATGGTAGGATATAACCCAACAGTTCTTGCATTTGAATTTATTACTAATGCTGCTTCTTGGGTGTCTGATCTGTTAACACTCAAGGTGATATTTTTATTACTCGATTCATTTGCTAAAGTTAAATCACCATTAGTAACAAACAACGATCCGTTAATGGCTGACCCGAAGAGTAACCCATCGTCAACAGTAATTTGCAATTGTCCGTTAATTGCATTAGTTGTATCTGTACGAACATATGTGGTAGCAGGTGCACCGCCAAGACTGTCACTGTTGGTACAGGTTGCACGTATTTTAAAATTAGCCAATGTTCCTACGTTAAACCCAGGTGCAATGCTGCCTGTATATCCTGTAATAGCTATCTTTGGAGTGAAGCTATCTTTAGCAAATATGCCTAACAATATACCGTTGTTATACAAGCTGGTGATAACTCTAGTTTGGTTAAGAGTATCTAGTATAGTATCAACTCTAAGTCCGCTTAGACTCTGCGAGCTGCTGTAGGCCGGAGCTAACAGTATTGCCGATGAGCCGTCGAAGAAAAATAATTGTTCGCCTACGTCGTCGTACCACAGATCACCTGTAGCCAACGTTGAAGGTTGGGTGCTGGATATTGTTGCAGAGCTAACCGGTACAAAACTAACACCGTTGTACACTTTCAATTTTGACTCGCTCGAGTCAAACCATATTTGTCCTCTTAGAGGATGATCTGGTTGGGTTGTATCAGCAAAGTTTTCTAATATCTTGATTAGATTTTCATTAAATATTTCTCCGAACCCACTGTAATTTTTACCAATTAACGTAATGTCTGTTGATCGATCATCAATTTGACCGTCAGCAACAGTAGCAACTATGGTCCCGTCTGTTTTATTAATCTGATATGCCATGTTATTTTACCTGTTAGAATGCCGGTGGACCGGATCTGATTATAAAGTTCATTGATAGAAACGGATTCATCAATCCCACAGCAGTTCCAAGAGTAACACCTCCTAGCTTTTTGACAGGACCGCTGTCTTTGAGATATTGTGCTTGCCCCGGTGCTGTGGGTCCTAGTCCAGATGTTGCCTCTGGATCGAGGGTGGTGCTTACTGCTATCGCATTGTAATTATTAGCAGCTGTTGATAAAGTATGACTGTGTTCTGGAAGATTGGCCAAAGTTAGTGCTACTGAGCTAAGGCCAGCTGCACCTCCTAAGATTGTGGCCTGCACGTCTGGAACACGACCTGCAGTTCCTCCGCCAGCATCTACATAAGGGCCTGCAGATGTAGGCACAGTTCCTGAATTATCCATGTTATCTTTACCTAGAGCAAATCTACCTCTAAGGTCGGGCAGTCTAAAAGTTCCCACACCTGTCAGGGCAGTAGCCCCATTAAATACAACTCCGATGACATCAAATAAATCACCGTATTTTGATCTTTCAATTTCTGAGCCATCACATAACAAATACCCATCAGGTGTTGTTCCGCCAGCATAAGGCAGTATTGCACCAATCGGTACAGCTAAGTCTCCCATGAATACTTCTCTAGTCTGTTTTAATAATCCTGAACTAGCCAACGTACTTTCACTAGGTCTGTATGTTAATACAAAATCTCCCTTTTTACCTCGGTTAGGTGAGGGTTCGGATTTACCTGCTATGATGTTTGCAGTGAGGGTTGCATTAAAGATTTTTGTAGCAGCTCCTACCTGACCGTCAAACTGCACAGCAGGCGATATCACATCACCCGCTAGTTGAAAACTAGTCACTGTGCTTAGAGAAGTAGCGGTGTTGGCATTGCCGCTAATATTTCCTTCTAACACACCTTGTATAGTATCTGCTATAACGGTTTTAGCACGTACAGTATTAAATCTATTTAAAGTTGTACCTAAATCATAAGTGTTAGTAATTTTTGGTTGAATAGTATTAGTTTGTAGAATCCCAGTAACGTCTATTCCATCTCCCACTATTAGGTTTTTAGTAATAGCTGCACCACCTAAGGTTCGTATGCTACCATTATTCAAATTACTACTAGCTGTGGTATTATTAGATACGATTGTTCCAGTGAGTTTGAAATTACCAATAACATCTAAAGATTCGGTTGGATTTTCTTGATTTATCCCTATAAGATTATCTATTACTCTAAGTATTGTTGCAGGAATTCCGTTTCTGTTAGTCTGTAAATCAAGAGAGCTACCTGCTGCAGAGTTATATATACTGTTTGCCGATTCAGTCGATAACAGTTTAAATGTTTCGTCAACTCCAATAGAAAGACCATTATTGTTTTTTATTTTTATTTCATAATCGGTGGTGTTGATAGTATCTGATCTAAGAAATGTTCCTGCAGCTTTTTCTACGCCGCCCACTAATAACGCTTGAGCATTTTTAGCAGTACCGTTAAGTAATGGTAAAAATCCTCCTACGAAATTAGCAATTTCACTAGAGGTGTCAGGCGCACTGATGTTTATTCCTGACCTTACTGTATCAAATCCAGATATCAAAGTTTTGGGAGTAAAGCTGTCTTTGCTTATGACAATTACAGGAATATCAGCAATATAGAATATCAATATAAATCTATCTACGTTGTCTGAGTCGGAAATTTTTTCTATAACCGGACCGTATCTCAGGCCGCCCACTGAACTTTCAACAGGGCCAACTAAAATCCATCGTGTGCCTGTGAATATACGCAGCTGTTGGTTTGTGGTATCTACCCAAAGTTCTCCGATCTTACTGTTTTCTACCGCAGGTTGGCTAACACCTTTTTGTATACCAGATGCTGCTTTCCATGCTGTGTTATCCCAGATCTTTAAAGTCTGTGTGCCACCTGTGCTGTCATACCATAGCTGGCCTTCTACTGGATTTACTGGTTGATCCGTAGAAGCAAAATTTTCCAGCAGTGATAAAAAGTTTTCTGCAATTATCTGGCCGTAGCCAGTGACGTTTCGGCCAGGAAATTTAAGACTAGTATCTGTACTAGAAGTATTATCAAATACCGTAATTGGGCTTTTGTTTTCGTTGTCTGTGAAATTAACTATGTATGGCATAATTAGACCTCAGCAAAGCCGGTTAAACTCTGCACACGTATGGTGTAATCAATCTGCAGTAATCTATTCAAACTTTTTTGCACTGGATGAAATATAACGTGTGTCAGCAACTTCCCGTCTGATGTGTTTGGTCCAAGACCTTTTAATCCTAATTCATCAAATACAAATTCACCATTCATATCTACGCTGTTGTCAAAGGCTTCTTGATCTAACGGTTCACCATAATCTAACAAACAGCTGATCAAAATATCACTGTAAGTAGCACCACTAATGTGTCTAATTTCCATCTTGTTTCTAATTGGATCTTGATTTTCAATGGCGTTTTGATCCACTACTTTTTGGTAGGTTTGATTATATAGACTAGAATTTACTCCTACTGTGTTAGGTGTAAGATATGTAATAAGCCCTGTGGGATCTACTGTGGTTCCGCCTGTGCCAAAAATCATTTGATACACTGTACCGTAACCTTGATTACTTAGACTGTTGACCATGGCCACACTCATATTTTCGTAGTGAATAGCATTGCGTTTGTCCACAAAAACTTCTTTAGTGTTAGGATCATGGATTTTTATATGTCCTTCAAAATGAAACCCGCCTGTTTCGTTAGGGCGAGTCTGAGGACTAACTTTTGGTTGATCTTGATTATTTGGCATTTTGATCTCTTCTTGTTCCATCATGTATTTATTCAGGTATAGCTGTGGTCTTTTCCACAATGAATCTAGCTATAGCAGTGTCTGTATGTACCAGACTTATACCATCTGTAGCTGTGGTTTCGCCCCTAGCATACCAAGTTGTACCCTGTCTTCGTAAAACAGTAATTCGAGTACCCGCCGGTAGTGCAGCGGTAAGTCTTATCTGTGCAGTCGCACCGTCCACGCTAAACTCAGCTTCTTGTGTCTCGTCTGCCGCTGGGCTTGCAGCACCGTTAGCTTCTACGTAAACGGATTGCGGATCTTTTTTCAATCTACGACCTGCAGCAAATACTTCTATTTGATCGCAAGGGCCACAGGTTGCTGGTATAGTATTCCTGTACCACGTACCGCTTCTAGTGCCCTTTTGAGGCACAAAATCTAGAGGGCCAATTAATAATGAGCTGCCGTCACTGGTAAAATCAGTTCTTTGCTGAACTTCGTTGTACGGTATCACTTCACTGTATCCCACATCAACTACTGCTGTGCCCTGAGCATATGTGTTTGCTATAGCTGTTCCTTGAGCACCTCTGCGTAATTGGCTTAATATGTTGCCTGATTTTAACATGTACTCAATACGTTCACCCTGTATAAACACCACCCCTGGTAAGTTTCTATTAGCAATCGGCTGAGATAGCCCGGTAGCATTAGTAACTTCTATAGTAGTGTCGTAGTAGTTTAACACCTTGGCTAATTTGCATTCATCTTTTGAAAATCTATTATAATGAAACACATTTAACATATCTTTGTGAATTTCATAAGCCGATGGTAATGTAAAGATATCATTAGAAAAGTTTACAATTTTTATAGTATCTGCAGGAGTTGTGTCTGCTGTGATGTATACCACTGCTCTAGGCAAACTCACGTAATAATCTTTGTCTTGGCTTAAACGATGTCCATTCTTATACACCCACACATAACTTACTGAAATCGGAGGTCTTGATAATTTATACTGTACTTGACCTCCAGTGCTTTCATCTTGAATAATATCCATAGATGGATATTCTCCGAACCAGGTAACATTCACCGCAGGATATGTTGAGTCGGATACTGTAGAATCTCCCGGAAATCCAAAGTCAAATGCGGAGTCGATTGTGATAATAGTATCTTGTATAGAGTATTCTGCCCTAAGATCATTTTCAATCTTAATAGTATCGCCAACGGATAACTTGGATGCGTTAACTGTTAGCACCTTAGCGGCACCATTTAGAGTATAGTCCACAATGAATGTTGCAGGCCGATCATTTATTAGAACTTTAAGATTTACCGGCAATATACTACCGCCGGGTTCAAGTGGATCTACTCCTAGCGAGAATATATTGTTAGTGCCGTCGTAGACCGCATATACTGTATCAGGCCCTTTCAACAACTGACCGTTGGCTTCGACTATCAATGAGCCCAATGTTGCGCCCCTAGTTAATTCACTAAAGCCAGTAATCTCAAAACTTCTTGTACTTCCTTCGAAATAAAAAGTCTGAGTATTAACCTGTACCAACGATAATCCCGAACTATCAATATCGGTTGTTGATTCCAAACATACTATTTTAACTATGTCGCCTACTTGTGGAGTGATTCCAAACTCTACCAAAGTTTTACCTACAGCATCAACTACATCTGTACTGTTACGGAATCCCACATCAACTTGTGTTCCATTTATACTAACAAATACACTGCTGGTATTGTCATAATTAGCATTAGTCAAAAACAATCCAGTTGCGCCATCTGCGGTATAACTTTGGTAATCTAAAATGCCAACACCCCCAATTCCTATACTGAGTATTTCCACAAATTCGTCTACCGATGGCGCTGCTAAGAAGTTTACAGTATTTGTTTCAAGATTAATAGTGTAGTGTGTGTTTATGACTCTCGGTGTGTTAGACACATACACAAACACTGACTGATTTTCTAATACTGTTTGTCCTATGACAAATTCTGTATCTATACCATTGGCAATTTTTACATTGGAGTGAAGGGGTGCAGCACCTGATACTGCATTATTATATACTTTAATTGAAACACTTTCTATAACCTGACCTGGAACATTTTCTTCAGGTGCCGGTACTACGGTCGGATCTATAAATTTACCACCTATGATCGATATTTCTTCTGCAGTAGTACCATTGGCTGTAACATAGGCGCCGCTAATTGACGACAGCGATCCTCCGCTGAGTTTGGTATCTAGAATATTTTCATCTGTTATAACAACAGATCCATCACTTTCTATAGGGCGGAATATAAGAATATCACCGTCTACAGTACTTAGATACACGCCGATCTCCACTACTGCATTTGCGCCATCGCCAATAAATGTTGGCATTTCTGCTGTTGGGTTGGTGCCTGTGCTAGAATCTTGAGTAGGCAAATATGCCTCGTCGTCAACACGTACAGTGATATCAGTATTCTTTCGTTTGATATAGATGTTGATTTGTTGTCCGGCTGCCGGAATATAAGGTAATGTTACTGTAGCAGTACTGCCATCACAGACATGATAATAATCCGAACTAGCCTCCACTGAATCCCAGTTGTCTGTAAACCATGGTAGAGCATCCCAACCGCCGGTAACGTCAAATGTAGTACCTTGGATTCTAACTCCACCAAAGTCAATACCTGTCATCAGCTGGTTTAGTTCTTTTCCTATCATACCTGCTTTAGGTGTATAGGATTGATTGATTCGATTTACAGCATCTAGTAACAGAATGTTCTTGTCGTAGGTCACTGTGATTTCATTATCTTTAGGCGGAGCTGTGTTAAATATCAATTTTCCGCGCAATAAAGAATAACTATCAGTGGCTTGATAATATAGATTGATTGTATATTCGCTGGCTAATACCACTTGTGTTTTTTTAGTTAAGAATGATTTCTGTGTTACTCTAATTTTAGTTTTGTCATTGGTTGGTGAGTAATTCAAAAAGAACACCGCACTGCTTCCGGTAGCTGTAAATATCTGTGTCTGTGAGAATGTATTATAAATTCCGGTGGTGGAGATTCTATCAAATTTTACCGATACATCAAATGTTCGAACTTGAGAATTACCTATGTCTGCCACTGCTTTCGCCTGAATAGAGGTAGGAGAGTTTCCGCCTACTAATGTAATCGTTGGTGCTGTGGTGTAACCGGCACCTGCAGTTAGCACTTGTATGCCTGAAACTTTACCGTTGGAGATAAATGCTTTTGCGGTCGCACCGGTGCCTGTTCCGCTAATCAATACTTTAGGAGGAGTAGTATAGTCTGTGCCCGGTTGATACACTTCTATAGCAGTCACCGTGTAGGCATTATTATCTGCCCACCATTTCCATGGATATTTTGATATTTCTGCAGATGACGAATTAACAGGATTTGCGCGGCCATCAAAGATCGAGTATGCCGGCGGTAAATCAAAATCGGCTACTGCTGATGAATATGTTTCTGGTGTGTTATAACGACTTATATATTCTCTAACTGTGGTTCTAAATGGTTTAACTTCGTTGATGTATTCTTGATAACTCTGTAAATTATCATTTTTATAATTGACTTTCTGTTCAAATGCCCCAATATTATGCGTAGCATTTAGAAAACTAGTTTTGAATACCCAATCTACATACTGCTGTTCGCTGAATACATGTCGTATTGAAGCAAAAAATAATTTGTTCCATTCTACCGCATAGTCGCCGATAAACACCTGTTGTTTGATCGCTGTGAATATGTTTCTCAATTCTCTAGAATTTTCAATGTCATATGTTGTGGTATCAAATGCCTGTGTGTTGTCAAATCCGACACCAATTATCCCTGTGTTATATAATGAGGAATTTATTTGAATAGTGCCGAGTTGTCTGCTGACTAATAGATATCTGTCTAGGAACAATTCAGCAGTATCTGAGATTTTTTCAAATATTGCCCATCCGCCAGCAGCGTATTCTTTAACTTTTATGATATCCCCGATAGCAATTTGATTATCAACTACGTCGTAGATACTGTTCAACTCTTTAATTATTCGAAGATTGCTAGCATATCCTGTGCGAACCCAATCTATTTTGCTCCAATATTTGGTTGTATCGAAGGATTGAGATTTACTGCGGAAATATACTTTACGCAAATCATCCCAAGAATATATACTCCAGAAATTATTTAGAGTAGCATCACTGTTCACTAACACAGAAAAATATCTAATTTGCACACTGATAGTGCTATATTTTTTACCACGATTAGTTACTACCACAGCAATCACACGACCTTGGCCGTCTATATGGCATCGCGCGGTAGCATTGACTCCATCTCCGGATATAGTGAGTGGCGGGCCAATATAAATTCCGCTCTGCTCTTGATCAAACAGCTCTTTAGGTTTATATCCGTATCCCGGATCCACGATATCTACAGTATCTAATTCGCCATTGATAAGATTTCCTCGTAGAACAGCACGGCGAGTGTTAGTTGTTCCTACAGTCTGAAGATCGATATCAGTGTCTACTGCCACATCATAAAGATTTAATGCAGAGCTAGGCGCAGTATCCACACTACTGAGATTGGTAAAATCTATGGTTTCTGCAAAAGTTTCTTTTTGTAAAATATTGTTGATATATTCTATAACAATTTTCAGTGCTAAAATTCTATCAACAAACATGGTCTGACGTGGTCGATATTCAATTCCGTATTTTTGTTTAGCTGACAGCGATATATCTGGAATTCTATTTCCTGCAATATCCGAACCTACAAGACTATCAATCCATTTGTTTTCTAGTTTAGCAGACGGCAAACTATCAGCCACTCCCTCTGTGAGCAATTGATATTCATTGTGTACAGGAATTTGTGATTCTAGGTTTTTTCTAATTTGTAGATTTATTAGTGCTGTATCAGACTGCATAACTGATTTAAAATTATAACTTAAAAATTTATCTGAT
>Ga0114978_10001948_pt1 | contig 17238 bp, 13 predicted proteins | sample S_140212_EF_Meta_FD_87027 | JGI IMG/M metagenome (GOLD analysis project Ga0114978, IMG submission 87027) | Freshwater microbial communities from Lake Simoncouche, Canada to study carbon cycling - S_140212_EF_MetaG | ecosystem: Environmental > Aquatic > Freshwater > Lake | place: Lake... | reverse complement strand
TAGAGCAGACTCAAGATTGTCGAGGCGAGGCCAATGGCAACGGCGATATTCACCGCCTGCCGCAGCCACGCCAGGCCGGGAATGGCCCCCAGGGCAATCGCCACCGGCGCTTCGTTGTTGAGTTGGCTGTAGGGCATGATGCCCGTGATCACGAGCGACATAAGCAGGTAAAGCACCGTGCAGATACCGAGCGACAACAGGATGGCGATCGGCATGGTCTTCTGTGGGTTCTTGGCCTCCTGCGCGGCGGTGGAGACGGCCTCAAACCCGATGTAGGCGAAGAAGATCACCCCAGCAGCGGTGAGGATGCCACGATACCCGTAGTGGCCGAGGGGATCGGCAGCGGTTGGCTCGATCCGAGCTGGAATGAGTGGGTGCCAAAGATCGGGCCGGATATGGGCGAAACCAAAGGCGATCACAGCCAGCACGACCAAGACCTTGAGGCTGACGATGAGATTGTTGACCAGGGCGCTATGGGTGATGCCGCTAATGAGAACTACGCCCATCAAGAACACGATGCACATCGCCGGCAAGTTCAGGTAGCTGCCGGTCTCGACCAGGTGATTGCCGTCAAATGTGAAGGGCGCGCTACTCCAGGCCGCTGGTATACCAACGCCAAATCCCTTTAGCATGTCATTGAAGTGTCCCGCCCATCCGGCCGAAACTGTTGCGGCTGCAAGGCCATATTCCAGGATAAGATCCCAGGCGATCAGCCAGGCGACGAACTCGCCAAGTGTGGCATAGGTATAGGTATAGGCCGAGCCAGACACCGGGATCATCGCCGCCAGTTCGGCGTAGCACATGGCCGCAAAGATACAGACGATCCCGGCGAGCACGAACGACAACACAATGGCCGGTCCGGCATTGATCGCGGCCTGCTGGCCAGTCAGCACGAAGATACCGCCGCCGATCACCCCACCGATACCCAGCAGGGTTAGGGAGGGCACGCCTAGCGACCGGCGCAGCGTATGCTCACCGTCCTCAGAGGCCTGCGCGAGCAGCACCTCGATAGGTTTCTTGGTGAATAGGCTCATGATGTTCCCCGCCCGCCGCCTCAGCGCATCGAAGCGGCCAAGATAGGCATGCCCGCAAGCCCTCGGCAATCCCGAGGCCTCAGGCATCCGGTGCCGCCCTGTCAGAGGTCAGTGTAACGCCCACCGACGCAGCGATAACAACTGCGATTGCCAACCCTTGCGGCGCAGTCAGGCGCTGATGCAGGAACAGCCAACCAGACGCGGCCCCAATCGCCGGCTCCAGGCTCATCAGCACCCCAAAGGCTCGTATGCTCATCCGGCCCATCACGATCATCTCAAGGGTATAAGGCAAGGCCGTCGATAACAGGGCAATACTCAGGCCTGGCAGGACGAGCGCCGGATCGAGCAGCGCCGCACCCGCCTGGATCACGCCGATCGGGATCACAAGCGCCGCGGCCACCAAGCACCCCAAGGCCGTGGCGCGCGCGCCGTGCTCAGCACCGGCAAGACGCCCGACGACGATGTAGCTGGCCCAGCACATCCCTGCCGCGAGGGCGAAAACCACCCCTAAGGGGTCCAAATCCGTCGTACCGCTCAGGGGCGTCAGAAGCAGCAGGCCGCTCGCTGCCAGTCCCACCCAGATCAGGTCCAGACCCTTACGGGAACTGAACGCAGCCAGGGCTAGCGGGCCGGTGAACTCCAACGCCACCGCAACCCCCAGCGGGATACGCGCCAGCGCTTCATAGAGGGAAAGGTTCATCGCCCCCAGCGCCACGCCATAGACCAGCGTCGATCGCAACGACCGCCAGTTCAGCGTCGCCTTCCAGGGCTGCAGGGCAATGGCCAACATCACGGCACCGAACCCCAGCCGCAGCGCTGAAACGCCCGCAGGGCCGGCTATGGGGAAGACACCCTTGGCCACCGCGGCACCCGCCTGGATCGAAACCATGGCGGCTATCAGCATCCCCAACGAGGCGGCCATCGGCGGCGATACAGGGGGACGCAGCTGGGGCGACGGGTTGGCCATGGCGGATCAACTACGCCAATATGCGCTCCAGGGGGAGCCAATGCCAAAAGTCGCTAAACCCACAACCGCCAGCACGATCAATCTTTCATACCAAATATCCCAATAGAAATGCCCCCTTAGCGGCTGAGCAACCGTGGCACAGGCCCTTTCGACATAGAGACTGCCGTAAATGACCGTGTGGCGTGCTGTTTCAAACGTGAAACTTGCTGGACATACGCTTGGTCCAAAGTGTGGCAATGCCAATGACGCCGATTTCGTCCGTAAGCCCTTTGTCTGCTGCCGTGGTATTGCCGCCCGGCGCAAAGATTCTGATGGTCGACGATGACCCAGGTATCCGCGACGTGGTTTCCGACTTTCTTGGGAAACACGGCTATCAGGTCGATACGGCGGGCGACGCGCGCGAAATGGACGCCGCCCTGGCCCGGGGCTATTCCCAGCTGGGCCGCCCCGCTGTCGGTCGGCTTCTCGGTCCTGGTTGGTCTGGTGTTCGGGGCCTACCCCAGCTGGCGTGCAGCGCAGCTTGACCCAATTGAGGCGCTGCGGCGAGAGTAGCCCCCCGGTCAGCGCCGCGTCTCAACCGTGCCTGACCAGACCGGCATTCCACCCAATCAACAGATAGGTTGCTAGCGGCGCACCCAGCCAATAACCGGCCATAAAAGCGATCAGACCAAAGCCGATACTCACAACGAGGCGCAAGTGGACCACGCCCACAGTGGCCATCCTGGACCGTTTGGCGAGTTTCATCGTGCCTGACATTCGCAATCGTCCTCTATGGCCGTCACTTCAACCGGCACGACACGGGTCGAACAGGGTTCGCGAAATGCGAGGCTAGCTCAGAGGGGCGATCAACCCATAATTCGAAGTCTAGGCTAAGCCACGCCCGTCAGCGGCACCCGCCCTGTTAGGCTGGTGCCAGCACCGAAATTGCGAAAGCCGGATCATGGCTCTGATGGCTCTGGATCACCCGCCACCCTGCCGCCTGCGCAATGGCGGCAAAGCGCTCAGGCGTGAACTTATAGGCGTTCTCCGTATGGATCGTTTCACTGGCGGCGAAAGGATAGGTGGTGCCCTTGATCCGCACGGTCTGGTCGCGACGGCTAACCAGATGCATTTCGACCCGACCTTCTGCGGCATTCCACAGTGCCTTGTGGTCGAACGCGGCAAGATCGAAGTCCGCCCCTAGTTCACGATTGAGCCGATGAAGTAGGTTCTTATTAAAGGCGGCGGTGACGCCAGCGGCGTCGTCATAGGCCGCCTCCAGGATGGCTGGGTCTTTCGCCAGATCCAACCCCACGATGAAGCGAGCCTTGGGCCCCAGCATCACCAGGCAGTTGGCCAAGAACGCCGTGGCCATCTCTGGCGTGAAATTGCCAATGGTTGATCCCGGGAAGAACCCGATCCTGCACCGTTCTTGCGCGGCAGGCGGTAGGCGCATCGGCTGGGTGAAATCACCAACCATAGGGGCGATGGTCAGACGCGGATAATCGGCAGCCAGGGCGGCGTTGGCGGCCTCCATCGCGTCGGGGCTGATGTCGATGGGCGAATAGACGGCAATCTGCGGTGCAGCGTCCAGCAGTTGGCGGGTCTTGACCCCTGCCCCACTGCCAAACTCTACCAAGGCTGCGTTATCCGGGATCTCCGCCGCGATCAGCGGACGGACCCGCTCCAGCAAGGCCATTTCCGTGCGCGTGGGATAGTATTCCGGCTGTTCGCAAATTGCCTCGAACAGCCGACTGCCCTCGGCGTCATAGAAATACTTCGGCGACAGCGCCTTGAGCTTGGCCGAAAGCCCGGCTGCCACGTCTCGGGCCAGGTCGTTCTGCTCCGCAACGCCATCCTTAGCCAGCCGCAAGCCAGACTGCATCCAACGCTGATGCGGATGGAAGAAGTTGCGATAGGTCGGTCGGGTATGGCCCGCAGACGTGAACCCTGCCCCACCGCGCAGCACCATCTGACCGACCATGAACTTGCCATTGTACTCGCCCACCGCACCTGGCCCTGGCGAAAAGCGTGGGTAGGATGAATAGCTGCTACGGGTCCATTGCCACACGGCACCTGACGCTTCACGCAGCTGGGGTTCGGCATGTTCCCATTCCGCCTCGCTGGGCAGGCGTGCCCCGGCCCAGGCGGCAAAGGCGTCGGCCTCGTAATAGCTAATGTGGCGCACCGGCGCGGCTGGATCGAGCGACCTTAGTCCTGCAAGGGTCATCTCCAGCCAGTCATCGCCGTTTTTTCGCCAGTAGAACGGCGCGTCCCAGCCTTGCGCCGTCACCACGGCCCAGCCCTCCGATAGCCACCAGCGCGGCTGGCGATACCCATCGGTGGCGATGAAATCCAACCACTCGGCATTGGTCACCAGGGAGTCGGAAAGCTGGAAAGGCTCTAGATAGGTCTTATGGCGCGGGCCTTCGTTATCGAAAGCAAAGCCGGATCCGGCGTGGCCGATCTCCACCACACCCCCCTCAAAGGCTAGCATTTTCGCCGCGCTTTCGACCTTCGGTGGCTCGCGGTGGGCCGGATCGTAGGCTGGGGCCAAGGGTGAGACCGAAAAAAGATGCAATATGTCCATTAGGATTAGCTCTTGATGCTGCTCCTCATGCGCCAGCCCTAGGTCGAAAAGGCCATCGAGGGCGGGTGGAAAGTCTTGCAACAGATCGGCCATGGCGACGTCAACATGCGCCCGATAGGCCATCACGGCCTCAAGCCTTGGCCGGGTGAGCAGGCCGCGTTCCGTCCGGGGCTGCCTGGTACCCATGGCCTCGTAATAGGAATTGAACAGATAGGCGAAGTCCGAGTCGAAGGGGCAATAGCCGGCCAGATGGGGGATCAATAGAAAGGTCTCGAAGAACCAGCTGCCATGGCCCAGGTGCCATTTGGTCGGGCTGGCGTCCGGCATGGACTGCACAACCTGGTCTTCCGCCGACAAAGGGGCGGCCAGGGCCAAGGTCCGCGCGCGCACCGCAGCATATCGCGCCGCCGCCTGGGTTCTCGCATCCCAGTGCGGGGCGTCGTCATAGGGGGCGTTCATGGCAGGCAGTCTCCGCGGAGACGGTGACATAGTCACGACAAGGCCGGAAAGAAAGCAACCTCGCGCGGGCGACAATCACATGTGCGGCAGTGGACCGCACGCCTGAGCGCCAGCGTGGCCAACCAGCCACGGCTAGTGCGCCAGGGCGCTCCACATCAGGGTGACACCCGACAGGAACAACAGCCCCAGAACCGCACGATCAAAGTGATGGTCGCTCAGTCGGCGATAGGCACGCACGCCGATCTGCGAGCCAATAATCGTGCCCGGTGAGGCCAGCAAGGCCAGCCAGAGCGCCTCCTTGCTCACCAGACCGCTGGCGGCATGCAGCAGCAGCGCGAACGCCAGCACGGCCGAGTTGAAGCTCTGAAACACCGCGCGGCGATCTTCCTTGGACCAGCCCTGGAGGCTTGCCCATATGATCGGCAGCGGGCCCGACATCCCGGCCAGCCCGCCGAGAATGCCGCCGCCAAACCCTACCGCACCATCGACTGGCCAGCCGCCACCCTTAAAGCCCACCGGCTTGCGTACCAGGAACTGAAAAGCCGAAAAGGCCACCAGCACCCCCCCAATGGCCAGTTTGAATTGGCCTGGATCGATCACACGAAGCAGCCAGGTTCCCACCGGGGCCCCTAGCAGACCGAACACCACAAACGGCCAGACGCGCGCCCAGCGGATCGTGCGCCAGATCGTCGGAAAGGTCATACACTGGGCAAAAACCGAACAGATCAGAACCAGGGTCGTCGCTGTATTGGGGTCGAGCACATGCAGCCAGATCCCCAGCGCCACCATGCCCGTGCCGAACCCGGCCAGACCGGAGATAAACCCGCCCCCAAGCGCGCCGATCAGCACGATGGTGATGGCAAAAGCGCTCACTCGGGAATGAAGACTTCGTTGGCCGTTATGCCGGTTGCAGGCCCGCCGCCGTTGCCGGCCACATCGCTGCCGGTGACGCAGTAAATCTTGCCGCCGATCTCCGCGATGGCAAAGCCATGCCGGCGCGAGGGCATATTCGGGGCGATGTTCCAGCTGTTCACTGCCGGATCATACACCTCATGCACGTTTGAAGTCCCCTGCAAGCCAAATGCATAGGCTTCCCCGCCCAGCACGTGGATCTTGTTGTCGAGCATGGCCACTTCCAAACCGCCCCGCGGCGTTGGCATCATGGCCATAGGGGTCCAGCTATCCTTGGCCACATCGTAGGCCTCATTGATCCCCACACTGGTCGACGCGCCCACGAAGGCCGAGCCGACCCGGCCGCCGATCACATAGATCTTGCCGTTGACCAGGGTCGATTTCATGTGGTTTCGCCCCTGCAGCATCGGATTAGCGGTCGACCATTTGCCAGTCTTGATGTCGAACACCTCATTGGCCGCGCTCTGCTCGCCGCCCCATTGCAGGGTCATGCCCGCATGGGTCTTGTCCCAAGGCGGAATATCGGAACCACCGATGACATAGATCCTATCCCCCGCCTGGCAGGCCGTGAGGGCCCCGCGCGCGGTGGGCATGGGCGGCAGTTGCGTCCAGGTCTTGCTGGGCAGGTCGAACACCCAGGCGGCATGGGTTGGCTGCCAGACGGCCTGGCCATCGGCGGGTTTACGAAAGCCACCGAATACATAGAACCTGTCCCCCACGCCCACACAGGCGGAATGGTGGGTATTGTTTTGATGTCCGGCCAGTTCGGTCCAACTGTCGGTCGCCGGGTCATAGGCCCAGAACAGCCCCTGGGCCACGAACGACGATAGCCCGCCATAGACCAGGAGCTTGCCGCCAACCGCCGCGCCAATTACCTCATTGGCACCCACCGGTATCGGTTTGGCGGTCATCCAGCGACCTGGCCCCGCCGCCTTTGCCACCTTCGCCAAACTGGCATTCAGCAGGGCCGCGCCCAAACTCGCGCCCATACCAATCCCCAGATCGCGCCGGTTCATCACCGCTAAAGCGCTCAGGTCGGCTGTTTGGTGGTGCGCAGGTAGGGCTTGAGCGTGACATAGCCGGGGAACAGGGTCTTGGCGTCCTCGTCGCTCACGGCACCAGAGATGATCACGTCCTCGCTCGGCTGCCAGTCGGCCGGAGTGGCCACCTTGTGCTTGGCGGTCATCTGCATGGAGTCGATCACACGGATAATCTCGTCGAAGTTGCGCCCTGTCGTCATCGGATAGGCGATCATCAACTTGATTAGCTTGTCGGGCCCAATAATGAACACGTTGCGCACCGTGGCGTTGTTGGCGGGAGTGCGGCCGTCCGCTGTGCCCGCCGTATCGGCCGGCAGCATGCCGTAGAGCTTGGAGACCTTCAGATCGGTATCACCGATCATAGGGAAGTTGGGGGCCATGCCTTGCGTCTCGGCGATATCGAGCGCCCATTTGGCGTGGTTTTCGACCGGATCGACCGACAGGCCAATCACCTTCACACCGCGTTTGTCGAAGGCGGGCTTCAGCTTGGCCACAGCGCCCAGTTCGGTGGTGCAGACCGGGGTGAAATCCTTAGGGTGGCTGAACAGAACCACCCAGTGATCGCCCGCCCAGTCATAGAACCGCATCGGGCCATCGGTGGTTTCGGCGGTGAAATCGGGCGCGACTTCGTTGATCTGCAAAGGCATGGCTCAGCTCCGCTAAAAATTGCGCCCGGACTTTCCTCCAACCGGCGCGCGCCGTCTAGCCAACAGTTCAGGCAGTATGCCGCTAGGGCTAACCGACAGAGCGCCGGTGGCATGGACGGTGAAGCGCCGCGCCTGCCCCGCAAACCGTCGATCTGTGCGGGAGAACTCTGCAACCCTTTCGGTGCCGAGAAGGTCAGCCGCACCATTGGGATTCAGGGTCATGATGGCCTATCCGGCGGCCTCGCTCCCGTGGGTCTAGTCCAGAGCAACACGTTCCGCGTGCGCCTGCAGGGCAATGCTGGGGTTGGGGCTGATGCAAGCGTCGAAACGGATGTCTCCAGCCGCATCTTCCCGGACATCACCCACGCAGAAGCAGAAAATCCTCGGCAAAACATAGATAAGATTTAGAAAGTTAGAATATACAGATTTTCTTATTTCAATATTAAATAATTTTTTATTATCGTAATATAATATAGATTATATCTATACCGGCATTTTACATAGATTTTTTCTCTCTGTTACGATTTTTGTACGGACCGGTACATTCTGACGATGCAGCAATGCAACACCCTCCGCAAGACTGAGGTCGCGGAGCCTGGCGCTATTTACAGGTCCAAATTACAGACCCTAAAAGCGAGCCTCATATGACTGACAGCGAAAACTGCCCGATACGTCGGACGCCGTTGCAAACCTGGGATGGAACCAAATATGCCAATCGATCGTCGCCAATTCGCCCGTAAGGCCGCCCTGTTCGCCGGTGCCGCTATCGCGCTCGGCTACGCAGGCACAGTCGCAGCGCAAGAGGCTGCCGCGGGCGTTGCGGAAGTCGAGACCGTCGTGGTTACCGGTTCGCGCCTGGCTACTGCCGGATTCACCGCCCCGACCCCCGTCACCACGGTTGGACAGGCCTTGCTGCAACAACGTGCCCCGGCGTCGATGGCCGAAGCCCTGCAGGAGTTGCCTTCGTTCCGTAACAGCGCCGGCCCAACACAGTCGACCCGCTTGATCGGCGGCGCCGGACAGCAGCCCGCTAACCTGCGCGGCCTTGGCTCGGGCCGTACGCTCGTGCTTGTCGACGGCCGCCGCTATGTCGGTTCGTCCAGTAGCTTCTCCGTCGATCTGGCGCAGATCCCGACCAGCCTCGTTGACCGCGTCGATATCGTCACCGGCGGTGCCTCTGCGGCCTACGGTTCGGACGCTGTCGCCGGTGTGGTCAACTTCATCATGAACGACCGTCTGGTCGGCCTTAAGGGCAGCGTCCAGTACGGCATCACCGGATATGGCAAGGGCACCGAATACGTCGGCAGCCTGGGCTACGGCTTTCAGTCGAGCGACGGTCGCGCGCATTTCATCATCGGCGGCGACTACACGAAGACCAAGGTCATCTCGAGCTTCTACAGCAATGACTGGTTCCGCGACGAGCCGGGTCAGGTTTCTTACGGTACCACTCGCGCGGCGGGCCTGCCGGCAATCGGCTGGGTCGGTTCGAATGTCGAATCCCTGTATACGCCGGGTAGCGTGATCATCTCCGGTCCTCTGAAGGGCACTGCCTTCGACCGGAACGGCGCTCCGTACACCGACAACCTTGGCCAGGTGTTTGGTCAGACCCGCCTGGGTTCGACCACAAATTACGGCACGAACACCCAGAGCATTCAGGCCCTGTCGAACCCGTTCGAGCGCCGCAATTTCATGGCGCGCGGCACCTATGAGGTGAACGACAAGCTCACTCTGTACACTGAAGGCAACTACGCGTTCAATACCAACGCCCAAGGCCACGGGGACACCTACCTGTCGACAGGCATCAACGTGCCGATCAGCAATCCCTTCATCCCCGCCGCCACCCGCGCTCGCATGGTCTCAGGTGGCCTGACGAGCATCAACATTGGCCGCTTCAACAGCGACATCGGTCCCTGGAAGGTCTTCACCGAATGGGAAACCATGCGTGGTGTGGTCGGCGCGCGCGGCAAGATCAATGACAACTGGTCGTGGGATGCGCACCTCCTGTATGGCCAGACCACTCAGGACTATAACTCCACCCCGATGATCGATCGGCCGAACCTGGCCCTAGCGGTCAACGTCGTGACCGGTGCCAACGGCCAACCGGCGTGCGCGACGACCGCCCAGGCCGTCGCGAGCGCGAACCTGACCGCGGCTGACGCTCTAATCGTGGAGTCAGGCTGCGTGCCCTTCAACGTCTTCGGGCAGCAAAACAGCCAAGCCGCTAAGGACTATGTGACGGGCTCTGTGACCAGCAACAACGTGATCAGCCAGACCGCCGGCGGCATCAACCTGTCCGGAAACCTGATTGAACTTCCGGCCGGCCCGCTATCTCTGGCCGTCGGCGGCGAATTCCGTAAGGACCGCATCGAAGCCAAGGCTGACCCGCGTTCCGAACTGCTAGCTTGGCAGACCGTCAACCAGTCGACCTACAACGGCGAAGATAATGTCCGAGAAGCCTACGCTGAAGCCGGCGTTCCGCTGCTCAAAGACGCACCGCTGGCCAGGTCTCTGGACCTGAACGGGGCAGTTCGTCGTACCCACTACCAAACCAGCGGCTCGGTCACGACCTGGAAGATCGGCGGCACCTGGGAGCCTTCGGACTTCCTTCGTTTCCGTGTAACTCAATCGCGCGACATCAAGGCCCCGACCCCCGACCAGCTGTTCTCGACCCCTGGTTCGGGCGGCGCGACCGGCATACTTAATCCGTTCACCAACCAGGTCGGCCGTCTGACCACCATCAGCGGCGGTAACCCGTACCTGAAGCCTGAAACCGCCAAGACATTAACCGGTGGCGTGGTCTTCACGCCGCACTGGGGCATGACCCAGGGCCTGAAGATTTCGGTCGACTACTTCGACATCAACATCACCGGAGTTATCGCCTCGCTGGGCGCGGTTGATACGCTGAACGGCTGCTTCAAGGGAGATCAGGCCCTCTGCAAATTCGTGACCCGCGACAACAGCCTCTACGGGCTGCAGTCTGTGGCCGGACTGCCGCAGAACCTGAACCAGCTGCTGACGCAGGGTAAGGATCTAGAAGTGGCCTATCGCGTTCCTCTCAGCGCCATGGGCCTGGCCGGCACGCTTGACCTTCGCAACCTGACCACCTGGGTTGACACCTTGAAGACAACCACCAACACGGGTGTCGTCACCGACAGCGCCGGCTTCATGAACGGCGTTGCGGCTATGCAGGGCAATTTCAATGTCAACTATGCCCTCGACAAGCTGAATGTGAACCTGAGCGCGCGCTACTTTAGAGACACGCGTTGGAGTAACAACAACGTCGGTCCGGATGACCCGACCTACAAGTCGACGTCTTCAACCAGCGTTAGCGACAACTTATTCCCAGGCGTCGTCTACCTGAACCTGAACTCGAGTTACGATATCCTCAGCGAGGGCTCGCGTAAGCTGCAGGTCTACGGAACGATCAACAACCTACTCAACAAGCGCCCGTCGATCCTGGGCGCGGTGGCTGCTAACGTCAGCGGTACCCAACTGTACGACACCGTCGGCCGGTTCTTCCGCGTCGGCTTGCGCTTCCAGTACTAAACCGGACAACCGGACCCCTCGCGGGGTCCGGTTCGTCAAAACGTTCGGCAAGGCCCGTCCCGATTCATCGGGTCGGGCTTTTTCGTCTGTGGCGGCATTGCGCACGATGAAGCCCAACGCGGCCGAGAGAATGAATGGAATGACGTTTGGTGTGGGGCACGGCGCAACGCAAGCTTACTGAATGGCCTTGTATTTCAGCCTTCAATGCCCGCTGTGCGGGCTCCTTGGCGCGACGCTTATTCGCGTTGGGTAGGGTGTCGTCGACCTGCAGGTTGAACCCTGCAGAAGCGACAGCTCTGGCCGCCAGACGAGACTGACCATCCAGGGCTACAGCACAATGATCAAGTACCGGGCTCGGGCCGTGCACCCCGACTGGCGGGCTCGGCTGAACCGGCCGTGATCTAGGACTCCTGGATCGCCGATAGTTTCCAGGGCGCGCCGTTCTGGCGGACGAAGGTCCATAGCTCGGTCGCTTCAGAGGGTCGGTTTGGGTCGCCCGAGACGACGGCACCCGACTGGCGGTCCCGCATTACGTCGATACTCTCGAAACGCATGGCCACGGTGACGTAGTCCTGGTCATCCTCGTTCCAGGCCTCGGCGATGTCGGCCTGCAGCAGTTTTGTCTGCGAGACCTCGTTGCGGCGTCCCTGAGTGGCATTCTGGCTCAATTCCTCCGAAAGATAGGACATGATCTCCGGCGTGGTGATGCCACGCAGCGCTGCGTAGTCCTCACGGGCGAAGGCATCCTGAACCTCGGTCAGCAGTTGCTCGAAGCGGTCCCGGTCAGTGAGCGTAAGCGGTATGTCCTGCCCGCCAGTGCGGCTCTGCGATATTGCGGCAAGCGGAGCCGCAGCGCCGGCACCAAACGACGGGAAACCCATGCGGCCCAGTCCATCCGGCGCGGCACCTCCGGCACCGGCATCCCGGGGGAACCCTGCAACTTGGGCAGCCGGTGCGCGGCGGCGAAACAGCGCCATCAGAAGGTAGGCCCCCAGACCGATGAGGGCAAACTGCATCAAGGTGTTCATCATTCCGGAGTTAAGACCGCCAAACCCATTGCCCATCATCATCCCGAGAAGACCGCCGGCAGCCAGGCCTCCCAGCAGGGCCCCGCCCATGCCGCCGAAAAGCCCACGTCGCTGCGGCTGAACGCCGGGTGTCGCCGATCCAACCGGGGTGTTCGCCGGGCGCTGAGCATTAGGTGTCTGCGGCGTCATGGAGCGCTGGATGGGTGCGGTTGTCCGCGGTGCGGTGCGGGTCGGCGCAGGCGCCGAAAAGGTGCGCATGCCCCGGCTGCCGAAACTTCCACCGCGTCGCGCTTCCGCAACATCCACGGCGAGCAGGCTTAAGCTCGTGGCAATGCCGAGGGCCGCTGCCATCCTGGTCGAAACACGGTTCATTCAAATCTCCCTGAGGCCGATACGTGGGAAGCCGCAGCCTTACCCCTTATTGCCGCTCAATCATGACTTAACTTAGTCTTTTTTTCCCACGCTTTGGGCAGAGCCGCCCGCTGCACCAGGCGCGGACGAAAAACCCTGTCAGACACGTCCTCACTCTGCCCTAGGCGGGGAGATCGAACTCCAGATCGAGGATGAAGTGGACCTCGTCGGCATTGCCCGGCTCGGAAGTGTAGCCCCACAGCGACCGCTTCATCACACCGGTGGCAGTCAGCCCGATGATGGTCATGCCGGCGCGGTTCTTAGCCACACCGGTTAGTTCCGTGTTCCAGGTCATTGGGTAGGTCTTACCCTTGAAAGTCAGGTCGCCGGTGATCGTGCCGGTGGTCGGGCCGGTGCGCTTGACCACAGTCGAGACGAACTTGGCGGAGGGAAACTTGCCGGCGTCAAAGAAACGCGCCTCATAGGCAATCTCGCCGCCGAACCCGGGCACATGGGTCAACACATCATTCATGCTCACCGTGGCCTCAACCTTGGACGCCTCGATATTGGCCGGGTCCCAGGTCAGGTTTCCCGAAAGCCCGGGCATACGGAAGGTCGAAAACGAAATGCCCTGCTGGTGCAGGATGCGGAAGATCATGCTCGAGTGCTCTGTGTCGAGCTTATAGACCCCGGCACGCGCTAGTTTGACATCCTTGGACACCGACGGCGGCGGAATCGCGGCCGGGGTAGCGGCCTGCTGGGCCACAGCCGGAACGCCCAGCAGCACGAGGCCCACGGCGAGCGCTGAAACGGTCGTCACGCGCAAAAGTTTGAGCATTTTTGATCTCCTATCGCGGACACGAATGATACGCAGATTATACGGTAATCGAGTGACCACAAGGCGGCATAAGTGAAGTTGAGGGAAGCCACTCTTGAGGCAGATCGCGCCGGAAATGGTGGCTTAGATGACGCCGAATACCGTCGAGACGAAGGGTACTCGCATATCGCCATCTCATCAGCCGATGACGACTACAAAGACCGACGCTCAGCCGCCCTGGCTGAGTGGAAAACCCTCGCGGCCTGAGGCCAGGACCGCCCTGCCCTAGAAACGCCAGCCGGAGAAAAGTTGCCGTTGGACTGACAGCACCTTCCGACGACGTACAATTTGGACCCTCGGATCAGTTTGCGAGGTCGTTCTGAACGTAGTCGATAACAGATTCAATCTGCGCTTGGCTAAGGGAGCCAATAACCACGACGTCGGCAGAACGAGCACCGCCAGTAGTAGCCCCAAAAGCAGCCTGAAGAGCAGGGTCAGGAGGTGTTTTGCGGGGCTTCCCCTACGTCTTGGGTTTACGTCCCCGCCACCGTGGGCCGACCAGTGTCCCAATGGCAAGGTGCGACAATGGGTCAACACCACAGACCGCTAGGGCCCTGTGGACGGAAGCTTTCCGACGCGCATCCGCCAGGGAAACTTAACTGAACGAGCCTAGGCCGAGCTCATGGGCCCGCCCCCTCAGAGTATACCGGAACAGCCACGCTGCACGGCCGGGTGCTCTAACATCTAGCCAGAGACCACGCCCATCACCTGTACGGGCTTTCTTGCCAGTCTTGACCAGGTTGGCGACGGCGAGGTGAGTCAGTTTTTCGGTGGGCATGACACCGGCTCCGAGAATGGGTTCCGTTCGCCACTGCTCCACAAACTGGTCCACATTTGTGGACCGGCTGGAGCCAGCCTAACTCAACCACTATCGGCGCTAAAAATCCCTAAGGCACTGTTTTTTTAGAGATTACTCCCTCTTCGACCGCCGTCAGCAGGCCTCAACAGGGGTGTTGGCGGAGACGGAGGGATTCGAACCCTCGATACCCTTTAGAGGTATGACGATTTAGCAAACCGTTGCCTTCAGCCACTCGGCCACGTCTCCGTTGCGGGGGTGGTTAGCCTGTCCGGATGCATTAGGCAACGCGTCTTCCCACCCTCAATTGCGTCGGCTATGGGATCGCCCGTTGGCAGGATGAGCGCATGAGCGATCAGAACCCCGGTTTCCCGTCGTCTTAGGCGGCGGAGGCCACATTCCAAAGCAATCCAGCGCAAAGCACCGCAGCCTTAACCTAGGCCGGCAGGAACCCCGTCTGGATATTCAAAGGCTAAGCGCTGGACGGTTTGCATCTGCCAGCCATAGCTGAAGATCAATACCATCAGCACACAGCACAAGAAGGCTAACAGCTCACGCAGCTCTGCCTGCGCCACTGGCGACGGGCATAGTCGGCCAAGGAGCTGAGGGGCTGGCCAAGACCGGCCGGTTCACGGCAGAATAGCCCTAAGAAACCCTGGTGGTTCGGCGTTGGTCTTGTTGAGGAACACCCCGGCGCAGTGACCGCCCGCGACAAAAATCGCGTCGCGCAGCAGCAAGGGCGGCCGTACCTCCGGCTCGTTGGCGGCCACCACTAGCACGGTCTGGTCCATGAACGGAGCCGTAATCAGAGCAACGTGGCTGCGGTCTGCGGCAGGGCAATCGACCACGATCAGGTCGGCATGGTTGCGCATCACCTGCCAGTAACGGCCATCCGGAACAACGTGGGGAAACTGGCGTGGTCCCAGCGCCTCGCTGCGCAAGCGAGTAACCCAGAAGCGCGCGCCCTTAAGCCCATGGGCCGCCAGATAGCGAGCGTCAGATACGACCGTACTGTTCGGTCTATTTTGCGCCGGCCGCACCGTGAAGAACATTGAATCGTCAGGGCTGGCGGCCACGGACCCGCCCAATTCGCCGTAGTGGGCTTGATCGGCGGCCACGGCGGCAAATTGTCCGTTGGCCATCAGATCCAGATCAATAAGCCAGACCGAGCGATTGGCGCGGCGCGCCGCGAAAAGCGCGAACGCACGAGCGACGCTGGACACGCCCTCCCCGCCCCGCGCGGCGACAAACTGGATCAGCCGGGCGCGCCCTGGCGTTGTTGCGCCAAGTGATCCCCACAGCTCCGCCATCTCGGCGTTCAGATCCAGCATCAAACTCGAATCGCGCCTGCGTCTAAACGCCGACGATACCGCCAACGCGCCCGCCAAGCGAACCTTTGCGCGTGGCCGCCTGTTCAGTATTTAACGCAGGCCTTGGCCAGGACCGGCAATTCCAGGGTCAAGGCGGCCGATTCCGCGGTCCGCAACCCGGGCCGCAGGAACATGCGGATCAGACCGACACACAGGGCGGTGAACAGGGAAAAAATGAGCGCAAAGGCTAGCACTGGCTTACGCAGGCTCTTGTCGTTTGTGGCGGCGGTCGCGCGCTGCACCACACGGATATTATCATTGCTCTCGCCGGCAATTTGGCGCGAGGCGGCGTCCTGCTGTTGGCGAACGGTAAAATCTCGCACCCCAGCCTGCAGCAGATCACGGTCTCGGCTCAAGGCGATGAAGCGCGGCTCTAGGGCGGCCAGCTTTTGCAGCCGAAAGTTGACCTGTCCCGCCTGATCGCGATAGCCCCGCACGGTTCCCTGAAGGGCGGCCACCTCAGCCGCCAGGTCGTTCCGGGTCGACTGAAGAGTCTGATAGACTGGGTTGATGCCGGTACGCTGCGCGCCCGGCGCGTTGGTACGGCCCGTATCGAACCCTGCTTGCAGTTGGGCAATCTGGGCTTCGATATCCCTCACCGGTTGGGCGTCGGGCCTATAGCGCGACAACAGGCTTTCCCGTTCCAACTTCAAACCCACCAGCTTGTCGGCGGCCACTGTCGAGGCATCGCGAAACAGGACCACCTCGGCAGGCGTCGATAGCAACTGGCTCTGTATGCTGGCTAGGCGCGCGGTGCGATCCTTCAACTGCGTTTCGGCGGCGTAGTGTCGCGTCTCAACCTGGCTCTGCACCTGGATCAGGGCGGCCTTCTCAGCGTTAAAGTCGCCAATGCCGTTAACCATCAGGAAATCCTGATAGGACTTGTCTGCCGTGGCCAGCCTGTCTTCATAAAGCCCGCGCTGACGTTCCAGCACTGTATCGTCGGGCGCGAACAACAGGCCGCGCCGATAGGTCATGTAGTCTTCCAACAGGGTGTTCAGCACCCGCAATGCCACGTCTGGGTCATTGGCCTGATAGCTGATGCGGATGATCGCGTTGTCAGGCGCAGCGTCCACCTTCAGGGCCTTGCCCATCGCTTCGCGCGCCTTGGCCAGCGCCATCGGTCGGTCGGCGGGTGCGGCGGAGGCGTATTTCTTCGCTAAGTCCGGGAACACCGACGCTAGGCCCATCTCTCGAATAACCCGGTCGAGCAGTTCAGCGCTATTGAGGATTTCAGTCTCTGACTGAACCACCGTATTGATGTCCGGCACTGCGCCACGGCCAGCGTCACCCGCACGTGGTTCGTAGACATATTCCTGGCCAAGCCGCACCAATAGGCTGGATGAAGCCGTGTAGGTCTTCTTCAGGCTTAGGGCGACGGCGAATCCCAGTCCAACCACAAATAGAAAAACTAGGATCATCAGCGGCAACTCTCGCCACAGCAGGGTGACGAAATCGGTCGGCGCATAGACGACCCGCCCGATGCGCACATTGCCACGCATCGGATGATCGTGCGGTAGGTCGCTCCAGAGGGTACTCATTCTATCCGCAGGCGAATCTGATTAGGGTTGGCTACACTTTGCGGATTGACCCTGGGGGTCTGCGATTAACGTTTAGTTACCCATTTTCGTTAACAGATGAC
>Ga0114978_10001945_pt1 | contig 17272 bp, 17 predicted proteins | sample S_140212_EF_Meta_FD_87027 | JGI IMG/M metagenome (GOLD analysis project Ga0114978, IMG submission 87027) | Freshwater microbial communities from Lake Simoncouche, Canada to study carbon cycling - S_140212_EF_MetaG | ecosystem: Environmental > Aquatic > Freshwater > Lake | place: Lake... | reverse complement strand
TCATCTAATTTTGCCAAAATCTTTCGTTCTTTATCTCTCAATTCAGCGGCTTCCTCATATTTTTGAGTTTTAACCACATTTAATTTTTGAAGTTTTATTTCGGCCGCCTTTGATTTTAGTTCTTCAATTATTTCAGGTAATTTCATATCAACTTGACATCTAGCACCAACTTCATCAAGAATATCGATTGCCTTATCCGGAAACTCTCTATCTGTGATATATCTTTCTGCCAAGTTAACACATGACATCAATACTTCATCAGTGAATAATACTTTGTGGAAATTTTGATATTTCTCTTTTAAGTTACTTAGAATTTCAAAAGTTTGTTCTTTGGTAGCACCATCAACAATCACCTTTTGGAATCTACGTTCCAACGCTCCGTCTTTTTCAAAGTTCTTACGATATTCATCAAGAGTCGTAGCACCAATACATTGTATTTCACCTCTCGCTAATGCCGGTTTGAATATGTTAGATGCGTCTAACGAACCTGATGAATTACCAGCACCTACAATGGTATGTATTTCATCAATAAAAATAATAATATCAGGATTAGCTTGTAATTCTTCGATTATTACCTTCATTCTTTCTTCAAATTGCCCACGATACTTTGTCCCGGCAACAATTGAAGTCATTTCTAATGAAAGGATTCTTTTGTCCGCTAAATTTCGGGGACAATCACCTTCATAGATTTTCATGGCTAAACCTTCAGCAATTGCGGTTTTACCACAACCCGGTTCACCAATAATAATTGGATTGTTTTTCTTTCTACGAGAAAGAATTTGTGCAATCCTAAGAATTTCTTTTTCTCTACCAACTACGGGGTCAAGCTTACCTTGTTCAGCCAATTTAATCAAATCTCTGCTAAAGTTATCTAACGCCGGTGTTTGAGAGTCAGAAATCTTTTTACTTTCTTTCCTGTTTTCATCATCCATTGATTCTATCATATAAATTGTTTTTTTACAAAGATAACAAATTTTAAACTAAAAATAAAATATTGTCATATTGTCAGTTAAAAATATTTTTAATGACATTTAGACATATTATGTTTTATTAACATGTCTAATTTTCATTTAATGTCCTAATGGCATAAAATTAGTTAATTTATTTGAAAATAAAAATAAAAAAAAAATAAAAATTTATGTATTACAAATTTTCAAACTTAGACAACCTTTTTGATGGGTTTTTCGGTCAACCAACATATAGTAGTATGGTTGTAAAAAACTCAAATAAAGAACCTTATGAGGTTAACTACACAAAAGATGGGGCTTACTTATTTTTTGATGTTCCGGGTTTTAATAAAACAAACCTAAAAGTAGAGATGGAAGGTGGTATTCTTTACATTGATGGTAAAAGAACCTATAAACTAAATGGTGAGGACTCAGAAAAGACAATCTCACAAAAATTTAAGATTGGACAAGAGTATAATCCTGATAACATTGAAGCAACTATAGAAGATGGTATTCTAACTGTGTTTGTCGCTAACTACAAGAAAACGGAAAAGAAAAAAAGAATAAGTTTATTGTAACAATCAACCCCTCTTTCGAAGAGGGGTTTTTATTTTTTCATATTTTGATATATTTATAATAAAAATATAAATTATGAAACATCTATTTAATGATATTCCACAATCTGAAAAACAAAGGATTTTGGAAATGCACGGAGTTAAAAAAAGTATAATCTCTGAAGAAACTACAGATACAAGTATTTTAAATTTCTGTTCAAAATGTAATGAACCAGAAAATATATGTGGTACAAAGAAAATGAGTCCGGATACTCTAAATAAATTCTCTGCCGAGTTAGTAACTATACTTAGTGGAGGAGCACCAAAGAAAGGTATTTTAGGATTGGGAGGAAAAAATTATTCAAGAGTGGTTGATATTTTCAAACAATTACAAAATGAAGGTAATTTTTTAGATTTTTGTGATTTATCAAAACAATATGGTAATGGAGGTGATGTACTTTCACTTTGTAACGATTTAAATAGTAAATTAGATAGTGATAGTAAAAGAAGTGTTATTGAAGTTTTAAATATTTTAGTTAACACAATTCAACCATGTCAACGTAAAGTAATTAAAAAACCAATTCAAAAAAAACCAATTAAGAAAAACCCAATCGTAACACCTCCGATTAAAAAACCACCATTTAATGACGATAGATATTACGCAAGTAAATAAATTTTAAACCCCCACGTAAAAATGGGGGTTTTTTAATATTTATCATTTATGAAACCGTTTATTAAATATATCGAATCGTTAGAATCTGATTCAAAATTACTTTCAATTTATAAAGAACTTAGAGAAGAATTTCAGCAATTGGGGTTTACTGAAAAAGATTTAGAAAATCCTCCTAAGTATACTCATAATATGATGAAATTATATGATGAGTTTGGTGTTGAAAAAAATAAACTATTAAAAGAATTGAAGAGTTTTTTTAACGATATTGACATTAATGATTTTAATGATTATATTATGAGTAAGATGGAATTAATTAATAAAATAACTCCATTATCTAAACATAATAAAAGAAAAAACAATGGCGATTAAGAAAGAAACTATTTCCGGAACAAAAATAATAAATGAGATTGAATCTAGTAACTTACATATAACAGAATATGATACTGATACAAATAAGTTAGTAGTGGAATTTAAGAATGGTTCAAGATACGAATACGATGGGGTTCCCCATAAATTATACACTCAATTTAGATTATCTGAATCACAGGGTAAATTTTTCAATAACGAAATATCAAAAACATATAAGTATAAAAAAATTTAATTCTATAATAGAATTAATTGGAAAATAACAACTCATATAGTATTTATAAGTTAATGAATAACAATAAAAAAATACTTTCAAGTTTTACTTTAAAAAAAGAACTGAATCCCAAAATTTGGGATTTTGGTGTTTCTAAGAATGACTTTCCAAAAATGAAAAGTGATGTTAGAGATAGTCTTATTAATATCGCTTACGAATTTATTGATTTCATTGGTATTGATGTTTTCATTGAGGATATAGTAATGACCGGTTCTTTAGCAAATTATAATTGGTCAAACTATTCTGATGTTGATTTACATTTAATAGTTAATTACGAACAATTTTCAAAAGAACAAGTTGATTTATATAAAGAATTATTTAATTTGAAAAAAATTATATTCAATAATAATCACGATATTACTGTCAAAAGTTATGATGTTGAGTTATATGCTCAAGATTCATCTGAACCGCATTTTAGTACTGGAGAATATTCTGTTTTATATGATGAATGGTTAAAGACACCAAAAAAAGAATCTGTAAAAATTGATAAAGATACCATAGAACATAAAGCGAATGAATGGATGAATAAAATAGATGGTGTTATAAAACATTCATCAGATGAAGATTTAGATACCGCTAAGAAAATAATAAAAAAGTACAAAGACAAATTAAAGAAATATAGAACATCTGGCTTAGAAAAAGAGGGAGAGTATTCTAATGAAAATTTAGTTTTTAAATTGTTAAGAAGAAATGGTTATATTGAAAAACTAATTAAATTTCAAGACAAATTAATGGATAAAAAATTATCAGTTGAAAATAAGATTGACAAATAGTTGAAATAAGTGATATTTTGATATATTTATAAAGAAAAAATAATAAAATTTAAAAAATAAATAAAATGGCAGACTTACAACCACTTGGAAGCGAAAAACTTCAGGGAATGGAGAAAATTCAAAGAATCTTAGAAATTGCTAGATTTAGAGAAAATCAACCATCTGTAGTTAATGAAACTTCAAGAAACGAGTACAATATAACTTTAGTTGATGGAAACGAATATCAAATCGTTAAAGAAAAATCAGGATATATTATTAAAAAAACTATATCAGAATCTGAAACAGATTATATTGAGCCTATGAAAAATAGGAAATATTATCCATCATATTCACAAGCTCTAAAGAGATTGAATTTAATGATTAAAGAAAATAATTCTTTAAATAATAATAAAGAAGGTATTTCTTTATTCTCTGAACAAAAAAAGTTCACATTAAAAACTCCAGAAAAAAAAACTCCTGATGTAGGAGATGAGATTGAGAATGTACCTCCTCCACCTCCATCACCGGCAGGAGAAGAAACACCTCCTCCTCCACCAATGGGTGACGAAGGGTCTGAAGAAATGCCACCAGCACCACCAATGGGTGATGAAGGGTCTGAAGAAATGCCTCCTGCCCCACCAATGGGTGATGAAGGACAATCAGATGATGAAGATGTTACCTTTAAATCAATTCAAAAATTAGTTGGTAAAGTATCTCAAAAAATTAGAACATTAGAAGAAAAACAAGAGTTAAGTTCTTCAGATGCGAAATATATTATAAATTCAATTTTATCGGCGGTTGATTTGTCAAAATTAGAATCTGATGATTTAGATGAAATCATGTCTAAATTTGAAGATGTTGGCGAAGAAAGTGATATGTCAGGTATGGAAGATGAAGAAGGTTCTGATGATGAAGAAGCGACCCCTCCTCCACCAATGGGTGATGAAGGTGAAGAACCTTCATCTGAAATGGGTGAAAGTTGGGATACATTAGGTACCGACATTGCAACTAAAACTCTTTCTAAAATGATTACACCGGGTCAATTCAAAGAAGAAGAAGATGAAGACGCTGGACATATTGGAATGATTGCTGATGAGTTATTTGTTGAATCTAAAATTGAAGATATATTAACAAAATATTTTGTTATTAGTGAAGATGAAAAAAAATTCAATAAAGTGATTGAATCAAATAGAAAAACTACAAATAAGATTAAAACTAAAAACGTATCTGAAGAAATAAAAAGACTTTCAGAATCAGTTAAACAAGAAATAACATCTAAGAAGTTTATTAGAGAAAAAACAAATGTTAAGTTTGTTGGTAAAACAAATAAGAAAAATTTAGTATTTGAAAGTAACAATAAACAATATAAAATAACACCTGAAGGAAATATTCTATGAATTATCTAATTTTTATAAATGGGTTAGGTCCAAATTATAAAGGTGATAATATGTACGAATTTATTTTTTCGGATGATAAACAAAATATTTGGGATGATACTTGGGGAGCAAAACCATCAAATGGTTACCCAAAACCACCTCAATTAGAATATATTAAAAAAGTTGGAGTATTGAAAAACTTATCAATAGAATTTGATTTGATTCAAAACTCTGATTTTTTTAGTTTTATGGATAGTATGGATGATGTAATTGCGTTAGCTTGGGAAAAAGAAACTGATGACATTGATTTTACAAAAACAAAACGATTAGTGTTTAGATTTGGTGAAACTGAACAACAAATAAAAGATAAATTATATGAACGAGACATTGTTCTTGAATTTGAAAAAAAAGTAATATATGAAAACTAACAAATACGCCGATTTAATTAAATTTGGTTTAAAGCCAAATACTTTGATGACATTAAGTGAATCATCTATTAATACATTACATAAAAATTTAATTGAAGGAAAAACTTGTCCTAAGTGTGGAATGAAAAATTGTAAATGTAAAGGTTTAAAAAAAGGAGAAACTAAAGAAGCGGTAACAAAAACATCAACTACAACTACTGTTGATTTAACTAATCCATCAGACACTGCTGTAGCTAATAAAATGTTAATGGATAAAGGAATTAATGCAGAAATAAATCCATCAACAAAAAAAATGAATATAACTTCGGGAGAGGTTAAGGAAGGTGGTAAAGGAGAAAAAACAAAATATAGTAAAATTAATCCATGGGCAGTTTGTCATTCTCAATTAGGTCCTAAAAAAACTCGTAAATTTGAAAGGTGTGTTATGGCGGTGAAAGATTCAATAAAAGAAGGAAAAAATCCTTTTTCTGTGATTTTAGAAAATAAAATCGTATCTTTGCTTGAAACACATTTGAAACCAAAAATGAAAAAAGGAGAACTTATGGATTTAATTAAGAATAAGAATATTAAAACCCCAATAGGAAAAATTGGTACTATGGGTAATTCTATTGGTGAAGATACAAAAGAAAAAGAAGCACCTGTTAAAAATCCGGGTACCAAGACACCGCCAAAACCAAAAACAAAAGACCCATTTAAACCAGAACCACATAAACAACCAAAACCAAAGGCTAAAAAAGAAACAAAAGAATCTGTTATGGATGCTCCGGCACCTACTAAAGAACCAAAAGTTACACCCGGTACTAAAACACCACCAAAACCAAAAACAAAAGACCCGTTTAGACCTGAACCACACAAACAACCAAATCCAAAAGCAAATAAAAAAACATTACCAAGTTGGTTAACATTCAATAATTTAGGAATTAAATTTAAAAAATAATGAAAAGTAAAAGAATTAGAGAACAAATAGATTACGGTGATTATCCTGAAAGGATGGACCCAAGTATTCAAAGAAAATTAGAAAGAGGTGAAACTCCTTATTCAAAACATCCGGCGATGCCAGGTGGAGAACCTAATTTTGACCAAGTGGTAGCATCTAAAAGATTTAAAGATGTTGTTGATAAATTTGCAAGATATGCCGGCTCAAGACAACAATTAAGAGGTGAGAATGCATTTCGAAATTTGATGATGAGTGCTATGAGAATGATGGGTAGTATTACACAAATTGAACAACAAAACAAACAATATTTAGAAAATTTAGCAGTTGATTTAGTTAAAAAAGAAATGGGAATACCTGAAGGTAAAATTAATTTTGTTGCTAAATTAGTTCCTATGGGTTCTTTAAATGCAGCTGAAGATATGCAAGGAGAAGCTGAAGAATATAGTGAAGAAGAAATTAAAGATGCTTTTGAAGAAAATACTGAAGATATTATTGAGTTTACTGATGCATTTGAAAAATTTGATATGGAAAAAGCTAAGAGAAGATTTATGAATTCTCTTATACAAGGTGCTGCTAAGAAAGGTCATTATATGTTTGAGTTGGTTAGAAATGAAATAGAAAGAATTGACCCTCAATTAATGAATTTATATGGATTATCTATGGCCACTTTAGATTATCTTTATTGGATTTATCCTGAAGATATGGTTATGGCGGCATCTGCATCAGGTGAAGGTCAAGCAGGTCAAGAAGAAGTTGATTTAACAACAGACCCTCCGACAGTTAAGGCAAAAGGAGCTAGTTTCCCTATCTTAGTTCATGAATTACTAAAAGGAGTTTATGATATTTTAGGTTCTCATGGTTTACCTGATGACCCAAGACAAGCGGAAATGATTAGAGCATCCGAAGATACTTTACCTGCAGAGGTTTGGGATGTTAGATTAGGACCTATTTTTTGGGAAAAGTTTTTAGCAGCATATCCTGATAAATTATTTGAAGAAGACCAAAAAATGATTCAGAATTATCTTATTAGCAGATTTGCTATGATTAGTGCTGAAGAATTTCTTAAAATGTCTAAATTAATATTAGCAGGAGACCCAAGAGGAACAAAATTTATTCAACAAATGGTTGATGATATTGTTGCCGATTTAAAAAGTGATGAATATAATCAATCAATGGGAGACGAAGAAGATAATGATTATGGTGATGATGATGACGATGATGATAGATTAGATGACTTTTTAGGTGGATTAGGAATCTCAAGACCTAAATAAACTAGTGAAAAATATTAAAAACCCCTCCTTTGGATAAATTGGAGGGGTTTTATATTTATAATATATGAGTTATACAAAAGAACAGTTAATAATAGAATACACAAAGTGTATTAGAAATACAACATATGCATTAAAAACCTATCTTCAAACTTATGATAATACGGTTTCACAATATGTCCCATTAGATTTATTTCCTGACCAAGTTTCATTACTTGATGATTACGAAAATTATAATGAGAATATTGCATTAAAGTACAGACAGGCGGGCGTATCAACTGTAACCGCCGCATGGGCATCTAAAAAGATAGCATTTGCATCAAAAAAGAAACCTGAAAAAATACTAATCATTGCCAATAAACTTGACACAGCTCAGGAAATGGCAAATAAAGTAAGGGCATTTACTGAACAATGGCCTAGTTGGGTTAATGTTGGATTTTCTGCCGATAAGAACTCACAAAGACATTATAAGTTAACAAATGGTTGTGAAGTTAAAGCGGTGGCAACATCGAAAGATGCACTTCGTGGATATACCCCCACCATTCTTATATTTGATGAGGCGGCATATATTGAGGCAGACAGTGATTTCTGGTCTGCTTGTATGGCTTCACTATCAACCGGTGGTAAAGTTATTGTCGTATCAACACCAAATGGGTATGACCCAATTTATTATGAAATTTATGACCAAGCATTACGTGGAATGAATGAGTTTAAAATCACGGAAATGTATTGGTATAAAGACCCAAGATATTCTAAAGATTTAAAATTAATGAAGGTTGAAGATTTAATCCATTATTATTTAAACAGAGAAGATTATCAAGGAAAAGAAATTGATACTATTGATTTTTCAGATATTCCACCAAGAGAAAGAAATTTTGATGAAATTAAAGAAAAATTAAGAAACGGTTACAAACCTACTTCAAGTTGGTTTGAAGGTATGGTTAAAAAACTTAAATTCGACAAAAGAAAGGTTTCTCAGGAGTTGGAATGTAACTTCTTAGGTTCCGGTGATAACGTATTTGATTCAAAACAAATGCAAGATATCCATCGTGATATGTTAAGAGAGCCGGTAAATAAAATGATGGGTAACGCATTATGGATATGGAAAGAACCTGTTGAGGGTCATAAGTATATAATGGGTGTAGACGTATCCAGAGGTGATTCTGACGACTTTACTTCGTTTGTTATAATAGACTTCGATGAGAGGGAACAAGTAGCTGAATATCTCGGAAAAATACCCCCAGACGTAGCTGCAGAAATTGCTTATAAGTGGGGGATGATGTATAACGCATTTATTGTTGTGGATTTAACAGGAGGAATGGGAGTTGCAACCGGTAGAAAACTACAGGAAATGGGATATAAGAATGTCTATGTTGATGGTATTGATTTTTCAAACAGATGGAAATACGACCCAAAAACATTAGAAAAAATACCCGGAATAAATTTTAATAACAAAAGAGTTCAGATAATATCTTCATTTGAAGAAGCTATGAGACACGGATTTAAAATCTATAGTCATAGATTATTCAATGAGATGAATACATTTATCTATGTTAACGGTAGACCTGACCACCAAAAAGGATATCATGACGATTTAATCATGGCAATCGCAATGGCAACGTACGTTGGAGAAACCTCATTTAGTAAATTAACCAAAGTTACAGAACAAGCTAAAGCAATGATTAATTCTTGGCAAGTAAATAGTAATGAAGAAGTTACAAAATCAGTATCTTTTAACCCTATTCTACCTGCTGGCTTACCATTCAATAGTAGAGATTTAAATAATGAACCATCAAGACAAGACTATGAAAAATATGGTTGGTTATTTGGTGGTAGAAGATAGTCTTTATTAATACTTATAATATATTAAATTTGAATTATGGAACAAAACAATCAAAATAAAAATTTAACGGTATGGCAAAGGTTATCTCAAACCTTTGGTCCCAATTCTTTATTGAACCAAGACTATCCAACGTTTAAATACGATAAAAAAGAGTTGTTAAAAACAACAAATAAACAAGAATACGAAAATGCAAAACTTCAAGCACAACAAACCGTATATCTTGCAAATCAATGGACTAAAATAGAGAATAATTTATATACACAAGGTGTTTATTTTGAACCAACTAGGTTGGCATCTTACTATGATTATGAATCTATGGAATACACTCCTGAAATATCAGCAGCGTTAGACATATATGCGGAAGAATCAACAACTCCCGGACAAAACGGATACATACTTCAAATATATTCTGAATCAAAACGAATTAAATCAGTTTTGGCGGATTTATTTAATAATTCCTTAGATATCAACACAAACTTGGCAATGTGGACAAGAAACACCTGTAAATACGGTGACAACTTTGTTTATTTAAAACTTGACCCTGAAAAAGGTGTAGTAGGTTGTATGCAATTACCTAACATTGAAATTGAAAGACTTGAAAAAGGTATGAAAGGTAAAAGTACTCTTGACCATGGAACGGGAGGAGATGACCAAAAAGCATTACAATTCAATTGGAAGAATAAAGATATGAATTTTAATACATGGGAAGTTGCTCACTTCAGATTATTAGGTGATGATAGAAAACTTCCATATGGTACTTCCATGTTAGAAAAAGCAAGAAGGATTTGGAAACAATTATTACTATCTGAAGATGCCATGTTAATATACCGTACATCAAGAGCACCGGAAAGAAGAATGTTTAAAGTGTTCGTTGGAAATATGGATGATAAGGATGTTGAGGCTTATGTACAACGTGTGGCAAACAAATTCAAAAGAGACCAAGTAGTTGATAGTAAAACAGGTAATATTGATTTAAGGTTTAATCAAATGGCGGTAGACCAAGATTATTTTATACCTGTTAGAGATGCTTCAGCACCTGACCCAATTACAACATTACCCGGAGCACAAAACTTATCTGAAATTGCGGATATCGAATATATTCAAAAGAAATTATTAACCGCACTAAGAGTACCAAAAGCGTTCTTAGGATTTGAGGAAACTGTTGGTGATGGTAAAAATTTATCTCTACAAGATATTCGTTTCGCAAGAACAATCAATAGAATTCAAAAAAGTATGTTAGCAGAACTTAATAAGATAGCTATCATACATTTATTTTTATTAGGATTTGAAGATGAATTATCTAATTTTACCCTAACTCTAACAAATCCGTCAACACAAGCTGACTTACTTAAAATAGATGTTTGGAAAGAAAAAATATTATTATATAAAGACGCCGTTACAGCTATACAAGGTATTGCACCTGTATCTCAATCATGGGCCAAAAAACATGTTCTTGGTTTCTCAGACGAAGAAATTAGATTAGATATACAACAACAAAGAATTGAAATTGCCGTTGCTAAAGAACTTGAAAATACCGCAACTGTAATTACCAAAACAGGTATATTTGATAATATTGACAAGTTATATGGGGGAAGTGCTTCAGGAGCAACAGGAAATGCATCAACACCACCCGGAGGTGAACCCGAACCAAGTGGATTAGGTGGAGGTCCTGAACCATCACCTGAACCGGCAGGAGGGGAAGCTCCTCCAGCAGGAGGAGCACCTGAAGGAGCCGGAGTTACACCCGAATCAAAGAAAGAAAATTTAAATATATTATTAGAAACAAGTGATATGTTAACTGAAGATTCTTTTATTGATTTGTCAAGAGGTAGAAATTCTTTAGGTGATATTGAAGCTCAGTTGAATAAACTCTTAAATAGTTGATATTTATTATAAACATTTATATTATGGAATTTGGATTATTAAAATCAAAAATAGAAAAAAAATTAGTAGAATCATACTCAAATAAAACATTTGAAAAAGAAATTAAAACTTTTAAAAAGTTAGTTTTAAAAAATTCTGAAGTGAGTAAAGCATACCACATCTATGAAGAATTGAGTAAAGATAAAGGTTTTGATAAAACTTTTGCAGAAGAGTTTGTATCTGAATGTATTGATTTATATAGTAGAATACAATTACCAAAATCTAAAATAACTTTATTAGAAAAATGGGTTAATAATGTTAAGTGTGAAAACCAATACAAAGATATAGATACTGTGTTAGGGAAAAATACAGTTATTATTGAAAACATTATCAACTGTAAAAGAAATATCGTATCAAAATTAATATCTAAATCAGATATTAAAGAATCTATTAATATACCTTTAAAATCAGTGTTAGAAATTGCTAATGATTCTTTAAAAAATTATTTATCAGAATTAAATGAATCTGAATTAAGTGAGATTAAAAAATATTTAACACTTACAAATGAAGAATTAAATAAAAAATACGAAATTTTAAGTGAAGTTGCAATTAGTAAGTTAGAAAAGATGAAATCTGAAAATGATAAAGAAACCAGCGAAAAAATTACTGAAACTATTAATAAGATTAAAACTGAAAAAATTGATTCAATTTCATTATTAAAATTGAAAAATCTTACTGAAGATTTGTAAATTTTTTCTTATAAATGGCCTTATTTTTCTGAGTTCTTAACAAAACCGATTTTTTAATAAATTCTTTTTTATTTCTTAAAATTTCGGTTTGTTTTGTTTTTATAACTTTGTTCTTAAGTTCTTTTAATCCTTTCTCAAGATTTGTTTTACCTTCTATTTTTATTATTATCATATATTACAAATATCTCAAAAATATTAAAAAGTTTTTGACATGATGAAAATTATTGTCTATTTTTATTAAAAATAAACAATATATAACATGAAAAAAGATGAAAAAAGGAAAAAGTGCTAAATTATCAGGATATCGCTCTTTTAAAATAAATTACGGAACAGTAGATTCAAAAGAATTAAAATCAATCTATTTGAATATTCAAACTTGGGCTGAACCAAGACATGAAATATTTTCACCAATTAATTCAGTGAATAATCTATCAAGAGAAATAAAATATACTGTTTTAGATAGTATAAATTCAGAAATTTTTAATAATAAATTTATTGTTGATTTGGACTTAAGGTCAAGTGGTATCCAAAAAGGTAAAAAATCATTTTTAAATTTAGAATGTTATTTTTATTTAAAAAATTCAGATATTAGTTTTAAATCAAATGAGTTAAAACAAGAGATTAAAAATCTAACAGATAATATAATAAAAAATAATTTTAATAAAAATAAAACATTTTCATTTTATCTAACAAAAAAGTAGACAATTTACTATGTTAGTAAAATACTACGTAAGTGATATATTTATTATAAAAAGAAAATGAAAATATTATCTCCAAACGAAATAGGAAAAGGTATATTGATTGAATATGATGCGGGATATGTTTCACCTAATGAAACAAGAAATGCGGAAATCATTAAAGAATCTAAAAACTTTTTAGATTATTCAAAACCATTTGAATTCTATGCGGTACTTCAAAAGTATAACACTCCAAATAGAAATGGTAGAGTATACCCTGAAAGAATATTAAAAAGAGAATCCGAAAATTATAAAAAAGCAATTGGCAAAGGTACTTCATTATCTGAATTAAACCACCCTGAATCATCTTTAATTGATTTAGATAGAGTTTCACATATCATCACTGAAATATGGTGGGAAGGAAACATACTCATGGGTAAATTGAAACTATTAACATCACCCGGATTTCATGAAAGAGGTATTATATCTTGTAAGGGAGATATGGCCGCGAATTATCTAAGACAAGGGGTTACATTAGGTATATCATCAAGAGGTGTTGGTTCTTTAGCAAAAAAAGGAGACCAAAATGAAGTACAAGATGACTTTGAATTAATTTGTTTTGATTTAGTTTCATCTCCATCAACTCCGGGAGCTTATTTGTTCTCAAATCCTGAAGATAGATTAAAATATGAAGAAAATCTTGAAGAAGAAAAAAGAGTGCAAAGAGAAAGAGTTTTAGGTGTAGAATCCGGTAGCGGAAATAAGTCGCTTGACTTAATGAAAAAACTTTCCGATTATTTAGGAAAATAAATAATTATGGACGAAAAGTATTTTGTAGCAAAAATTCAGTATGATTTACCTGATGAGAACACAGGTAAAATTAAAAAAATTAGAGAAGAAAAACTCGTTAAAGGATTCTCTGTAACAGATGTTGAAGCGAAAGTAACTAAACGTTACGAGACGTTTTCGCAAGAATGGAGAATTACTTCAGTTTCTGAAAGTAAGATTGATGAAGTAATCGAGTAAAACATTTAAATTTTTTAACATAAAAGGAGACTAATAGTCTCCTTTTTTTGTATGCGGTAATATTTATATGTGATAAATAATTCACTAATTACAAAAAAAATTAATAAATAAACTGGTTTTATCTAAAAAATATAGGTTGCAAGTATTGCTGCCTAAACTTTTTTGATAAAGTGAAATATTTATATAAAACAAAATTATAAAATGGCAGAAAAAAAATCACTTGTAGAAGAGGCACTAACCCAAATGAAAAATTTGGAAGACATAGTTGCCGAAAATGCAAAAGGAATACTTGCTTCAACTATGAAGGGAGAAATCAGTGAATTAGTAAAAGAGTCTTTAAAAGAGACTGAATCAGATTCTGAAGAAATGGACGAAGAATCAACATCTAAAATGTCTTTTGATGAACAAGATGAAGACGATGAAGAAGTTGAGGACGAAGAAATGGATGACACAGATGATAATCTATCTATCGATGATGAAGATGAAGATACAGACATTGACACTGAAGTTGATACTGATATCGACATGGACATGGACACCGATGATGAAGAACCTGTTGATTTAAGAGGTATCGAAGATGACGAAGACCTTTTAACTGTTTTCAAAGCTATGGGACCTAATGACACTATTCAAGTTGTAAAAGACGGTAGTGACATTCGTTTTAAAGATGGGGAAAATGAGTACCTAATAAAAATGAATGAGTCAGAAGAAGATGAATCTATGGAAATGGATGAAGAAATTGACCTAACTGGTTTTGAAAGCGATGATGATGACTTCGAAGAAATCGATATGACTTCTGATGACATGGGTTCTGAAGATATGGGTTCTGAAGACATGAGTTTTGACATGGGTTCTGATGATGACGAACTTATGTTTGAAATTGAAATGGACGATGAAGAAGAATCTGAAGAAGATGAATCTGAAGAAGATGAATCTATGGAAATGGATGAGTCTGAAGAAGATGATGAAGAAGTTATGTACGAAATCGAAACAGATGAATCTGATGAGATGGATGAAGACTGGACTGAATCTACTGATTTAAATTCTCCAAAAATGATGGCACACGAAGGGTTTAAACCTAAAGGTGTTGGAATGGGTAAAGCTAAATTCCAATATAAAAAGTCTAAAGGCGGTTTCAAAGAAACTGTTAAGAAAGGAACTAAAGGAGTTGGAATGGGTAAACCAAAATTTGAATACAAAGAATCTTCTAAAATGAAGATGGAAAAACCAACTGTTAAAAAAGGTGGTGAAACCTCTGAAGCATCTAGAACTTTAGGTGCCGGAAGAAGATTTGGAAAAAAGGGATTACCAAAACCAAAAGCAGCACCTCAACACTTGAATGTTGAATCTGTTAACAATGAACTTTCTTTACTTAGAGCTAAAAACGAAGAGTATAGAAAAGCACTTAATGTTTTCAGAGACAAGTTGAATGAAGTAGCGGTATTTAATTCTAATTTAGCTTATGCTACAAGATTATTTACTGAACATTCTACAACAAAACAAGAAAAAATCAATGTCTTAAGAAGATTTGATTCGGTTCAATCCTTAAAAGAGTCTAAAACTCTTTATAGAACAATAAAAGATGAATTATCATCTCAAGGAACTGCTAAAGTAGTGAAAGAGTCTTTACAAGAAAAAATGGAAAGAACTCCATCATCTGGTTCAGCGGTTAATTTAATTGAGTCAAAAACATATGAAAATCCTCAATTCTTGAGAATGAAAGATTTAATGACAAAAATGAATGTCGTAAAATAAATAAACTAAAAACAAAAATAAAAAAACAATGGGAGCATTATTAGAAAGCGGTCTTGTTGGTAACATTGGTCTTAAGCACCTTAAAGTTATTAAAGAAGATACTATTAACAAATGGGACAAATTAGGGTTCCTTGAAGGTCTTAAAGGCCACCTAAGAGAGAATGTAGCACAGTTATATGAAAACCAAGCATCATTCTTGATTAACGAAGCATCTGCGACAGATTCATCTGGTTCTTTTGAAACAGTTGTTTTCCCTATCGTAAGAAGAGTATTCTCTAAATTATTGGCTAACGATATCGTATCAGTACAAGCTATGAACTTACCAATTGGTAAATTGTTCTACTTTGTACCACGTATTCAAGGTTATAATAATGGAAGTGCTGACCAATCAGGTGAACACTATGCACCTGTAGGTTCTCCGGGTAACTATCCTGGTAATCCTGACGCAGGATATCCTGCAAACGGACAAGGATATAAGAAAAACCTTTATGATTTATTTTATGAAGGTAACGAACCAACTTTGGACCCAGCAGGTCTTTTTGATTATTCAAAAGGTCAATGGTCAGCAGTTACTGCTTCAACAACAGTACAAATTTGGCAAGATGGTGAATTAGTTGATGCTACTACCGAATTAGATGGTAAAGTAGTTAGAAAAATGATTATCGAAATGAAAGGTTTCGCTAACTCAGGTGATGGTAAATTAATTGGACCTGATGGTAACGAAATGGATACAGAAACTTTCCTTTCTGATTTACATATCATCGCTAGTACAGGTCTTGACATCGAAGCAGGTTGTGTAGATACTGATGCAAGTGCATTACCATTCAGAGTTGTAACTCAACAATATGGTAAAGGTATTGTACAGTATGGTACAACTACTTCAACTACATGGCCTTCAACAGGTAACGGTGGTAAATTCCAAAACATTTGTAGTACTGACGGAAAGATTTATCTTGAAGTTGATTTACAATGTCCAGTATGTATCACATGTGGTACTGATTCACTTGACGGATATTCTGGTGTTACTGTAGGTACTTTGACAGCAGGAACAGCATTTCTTGGTGTTTTCAGACGTTATGCTGAATTAGAATTTGAAGATAAAATTGGTGAAGTTTCTTTCGACCTTGAATCAGTTACTGTTTCTGTAACAGAAAGAAAATTAAGAGCACAATGGTCTCCTGAATTGGCTCAAGACGTTGCGGCTTTCCACAACATCGACGCTGAAGCTGAATTAACAGCTTTATTGTCTGAACAAGTTGCTGCTGAAATTGACCGTGAAATCTTACGTGACTTACGTAAAGGTGCGGCTTGGTCATTACGTTGGGATTACAATGGTTGGAAGAGATTATCTTTGACAACTTCGTATACTCAAAAGGATTGGAACCAAACATTGATTACAGCAATCAACCAAATTTCAGCTCAAATCCACAAATCAACTTTGAGAGGTGGTGCTAACTGGATAGTTGTTTCTTCTGAAATCAGTGCTATTTTTGATGATTTGGAATATTTCCACGTATCAAACGCGGCTCCTGACCAAGACCAATACAACATGGGTATTGAAAGAGTAGGTACTCTTGCAGGACGTTATCAAGTATATCGTGACCCTTACTTCCCACCAAACACTGTGTTGATGGGACACAAAGGAACATCATTGTTAGATACTGGTTACATCTACGCACCGTATGTACCTCTACAATTAACTCCAACTATGTACAATCCATTTAACTTTACACCAATCAAAGGTATCATGACTAGATACGCGAAGAAGATGGTCAATAACCGCT
>Ga0114978_10001943_pt1 | contig 17274 bp, 24 predicted proteins | sample S_140212_EF_Meta_FD_87027 | JGI IMG/M metagenome (GOLD analysis project Ga0114978, IMG submission 87027) | Freshwater microbial communities from Lake Simoncouche, Canada to study carbon cycling - S_140212_EF_MetaG | ecosystem: Environmental > Aquatic > Freshwater > Lake | place: Lake... | reverse complement strand
CTCTTTAACCACGAAAGTGAAAGAAGAGGTGAAACTTTCGTAACTCGAAAAATAACTATGGCTGTTTGTAGAATTTACAAAAGACTTCAAAATAAATTATACATTGGAAATTTAGACGCTAAAAGAGACTGGGGGTACGCTAAGGACTATGTGAAGTGTATGTGGCTTATGCTTCAACACGACAAGCCTGAGGACTTTGTTATAGCAACAGGTAAAATGTACACTGTTAGGCAATTTATTGAGCTGTGCTTTGCGTTTTGTGGTATTGAGCTACGTTGGGAAGGTTACGGAGTAAATGAGAAAGGTTATGGAGCGCAAACGAATGAACTACACATTGTAGTAGACACTAAATACTTTAGACCTAGCGAAGTAGACGAATTGTGTGGAGACCCTACAAAAGCAAAAGAAGTTTTAGGGTGGAATCCTAATGAAACTAGTTTAGAAACGTTAGTAGAAATAATGATGCGACACGATATGTCTCATTCATAAAACAGAATTACTAAACACAAAAAAACGCTCTCGTTAGAGCGTTTTTCTGTTGTAATCAATAAACACACGCAACAAAATAGGGTATTGCGAGTAGATTTGCAAATATAGTCAATAAAAATCGGCTAAAGACTAATTATTGTATTTCTTATATGCCCAATATCCTAGACCAGCGACAACGAGTAAGCCAAGAGTTATATAGAGCGCTCTGTAATCATTCTTCGGTGGAGTTCTTTTAGCTACTACTTCTACAGGCTTGTAAGTCGTTGCCTGAGCGTCTCTTTTGAGTGTAGCATCTACATTCACTTTAGCTCCATCTTTGTATTTGCTTAAATCAAACGAATAAGGCAAGTAACCTAGACCACGAAAGTTTATTCCTTTCTTATTGGTCTTTAGAGCATAGTAGCCTTTTTCGTCAGTCGAAGTTCCATTGAAACCATCTTCTACTAAAACACCAGGGATTGGTAAGTTTAGCTCATCTGTTACATTACCTATTATATCGTACATATCATTCTTTTTTAGTTTCAGCTTCTTTTTTCTTAGTTTCAACGTTAACGTAAACATTAAAACCAATAAAGTAAAACACAAGAGCTGAAGCTACTGCTACGCCTGCTTGTGCATACTTGTTTTCAAAAAACTTACGAGAAAGTAAATAACCAGTTGTGCCTAAAATAATTCCAGTAGCACCACCAGCTAAGTTGCTTTTTGGTATTTTAAATTCCGATAGAGCCATCAAAGTTATCAGCAGCTGTAGATACATCACGAAGTTGCGCTAATGCGTTCTGCTTATCTTTTGGAGACATTTTGCTACCTCTAATTTTTCCAGCTACTTGTTTTGCTGCAAAAACTGGCCCACCTTTTTTCAAATACTGACCATAAGCCTTACCTACTTTTTGAGCTGTTTCGCTATATGACGAAGCTCCGTCTTTTACAACACCTTTAACAACACCTTTATTTTTCTTTTTTCCTAAACCTAAGAAACTAGCGTTGTCTTCAGAAGCTGATTCGTCAGCACTAGCATCTTCCTCTGTTTCAGCAGGAGTTGAAGTAGCCATAGGCTTGTTTGAATAAAAATACTTATAGACTAACGCACCAACAAGGATACCGCCTATTCCAATAAAAATGTCTCTTTTTGCAATTTTCATAACTGTTTGTTTTTGTTTTTGTTTATTTTAAAATCCAATAGCTCCATCGAACGCATAATCATCTAGACCATCGAAACGAGCGTTAGCATTTACTAAAGGTGATGTGGCTGGTTTTGAAATAGCAGGTGTAGTAGCTGTTGGTGTTGGTGTAGCTCTATCAGGTGTTACTGAAGATGTTGGAGCTGCATTACTTGAAGTGCTACCAATAGCATAAGGTGCAGTTGGCGCTGAGATATTCATAACTGGTGGTATTGTTTGAGTAGCACCAACAACTACAGGACTGATAATTGATTCTCTCAATACTCTAGTTTCCACACCACCACCACCTATACCTGTTCCAAATTCGTCAGCAACTTTTTCAGTTGCGATTATTGCAGTGCCTCTTCTCTTCCAATATAAAAGTAAGAGTATAATTATACCACCACCTATTGCTAATTGCTTGTTCGTTATTTTCATTTTTTTATTTTTTACATTAACATATCGTTTCCATTGTGAAGAATATCTATATCGGCACGTAAACGCTTCATTCTAGCGTTTTTAGACTTGCTTTTCCTTCCGTCAAAATTTACAAATTGACTATTCTGAGGATTGAGATAGCCATTCTCTTTAAGTAGGTCAAAAACAACATTTGTATTTCCATTCGCTAAAGAATAAGTCTTTGTTGCAAACGCAAGATTAACAGTACCATTATTTATGTACCATTTACCATTCAGCTTATCGTAAACTGGTGTCCAAGCCTTATCTTTTTGAACTACCATCAAACCGTCTTTATAGAAGTCAATTAAGATTCTAGGCTGATTGTAGCTAGTTGCTATTTGTAGTTTGCTGCTATCGTTAACAGGCTTTTCGAAGTTATTCATTACGCTTTTTAACGCAACAAAGTCGTTCCCATTTGGCGATTGTATTGTATTTAAGGAAACAAGAGCGTTTTTGTATTCAGCACCAAATTGCGTATAAGCCTCTGATGATTTCGGCCCCCATAGACCATCTACCTTTAATGTTCCGCTTTTATTTGTATTTACCCAAGATTGAAAGTTTTTTAACTCTTCCTTTGACGCGAAGGGGTTAGAACCTATAGAACCTGTTCTTACTGGCTCTATTTTAGGAGGCAAAACTACAGTTGTCTCTTGTTCTCTAGCTCTTTTTAATTCGCTTCTTTGACGAATTACTTTATAAAGAAAATAACCCCCTACACCAACAACGCTGATTCCGAGAGATACCCATATCCAAGTTTTATTTTTCATTATTCTTTTTTTTTATTTGTTTTACTATAAAATATAAACTAGTTCCAATAGCAATAACTACAACAGGTATTGCCCACCATTTGCTTAACCAACCAGATAATGCTCTCTTAAATTGACCGTAATAACTTTGTGCGGACTCGTACTTCTCTTTGCGTGATTCAAGCCCGTTAACACCACCATTGATTGCTCTAGTGATTTGCTCAAAAACATAAGCGTTATTGCCTTCGTTTACACTCTGATTAGCTTTCATTAAGTCAGCCCATTGGTTTAGCGTTTTACCGTCCCTCTTTCTTTGAGAATACCACCAAGCGCTAACTTCTGTTGCTTTATCTGTTTGCTCTAGTAATTGCGGATTGTTTACTACATCCCAACCCAAAGAATCTTTTACCTTTTGATAATTCGCTCTTCCAGTAATTTGTATTAAACCTCTTCCCTTGAATCTAACACCATCCCCTTGCTGAGTGTTTCCTAAATCGCTTCTGCCTTCATAAGCCTGCCCACTTGCATATTCCTGTGTTGCTTTTAAACTAGCACTTTCAGTACCTATCTGAGCCAAAAACATCATAGCTCTTTCAGCGTTATTTATGCCGTACTTATTCATATAACGATTAAGGTACGGGGCGAATTTCTTTGCGTTTTCTAGAGTAGCTCCAGTTCCTTTTGCTATTATTTCGGGTGATAAAGCCATTATCTAATAATAAATAAAGTGAGACCTACACCAACAGCAAAAGGAATAATACCTTTGTTATACCATTTCTTCTTATCGGGAAAAGTGTACGAGCGCACACTACTTATGTCTGTATGAGGATTTTTCGATTGTATTGTAACTACGTTTTTTCTTTTAAGTAATCCATCTTTCGCCTTACCTAATTGAACATCAAATTCGTTATACACCTTTATTGAATCTAAACGAACATTATCTTTTTGCACTAATCCGCCTAAACTTAACCACTTATCGTTATACATAAACTTCTTACCAACGATTGTGTCCGATGAAGTTATGTAAAGAGTATCTTTCGTTTCTAAATACAAGGTGTCAATATCGGTTATAGCTACAAACTCAGTCTTGCTGTCAAGTTCCTTTAACCTTTTGTTTTTTAGGCGTTTCTCTAACTCTTTTGAATGTAGCTCTAGTGAATTTACCTGAACTAACAATTCGTTGTTTTTCAATCTTTCCTTTTCAATATAGTTAAACGCACTATCGTTTTGCGTTTCTAAAAAAGAAAGTTCGCTAGTTAAAGCGTTGGTAATGTGATTATCCAAACAGCCACGTAAGAGAAGCACAATTACTATGCAACTCAACATTACTATGGCTACTGTTTTATTCATAAATGAAACGACAAAACCCTTGAACGTTTGTACAAGGGTAATTTGTCAATCATAAATTAGTTTTGCTTATTTTACAGCCTTGTAAACTAAGAATCCTAGTAATCCGATGATAATCAAATTGTGTACGTTCTGCCCACCTAAAAAAGTGTTTGGGTCTTTGATGTCTAATGAAAAATTCATTTTGTAAAGTATTAAATGTTAATATATTAGTGTAAAAGTAATTGTTCTTATTGATAACGAGCTATGGAAAGATAGAATTTTTTTTCAATACAATTTCTACTATTTCAATCTAATGAAACCACGTAAGATTTTTGACTTGTAAAGACTATCTTGCTCACCCACTTTTGTATCGTGTGGAACAACGTCAACTAATTGACCATCGCCATTAAATTCAGGGTCGTAATTCGTATTGCCTTCAACAGCTAGAAATTTATTCGGTTGACCTACGTATGTTTTAGTAACTATACCTACGTGACCAGTTGAAGCGTTTCCTTTTGTCTGCCAAATTATTATATCTCCTTTTTTCGGCAAACCATTCTTAACTATCTCAAATTTTTCGCTTTTACCATTTGCTACGTTATTGTATGTAGCCTGAGAGTTTCCACTAAACCACTTATCAATATCGTCTCTTAGGTTAGGTAACGCATTAGCAACAACCATTTTAGCAAAGAATGAACACCACTGAGCGTTACTTGTCCAACCTACTTCACGCATCATTTTTTCAAAAACAGCGTTATTGAATCCTTGATTATTACCAGTCTCTTCTACACCGAGATATAGTTTAGAAACATTTCGAATACGCTTTTTTCTGTAATTCACAAAAGAAAAACCAGCAATACCTAGCATAAGAATAGCGCTTACGGTTATTGCTATCTTCCAATTTTTAGTTAGTGTCATATATTTTCATAAATAGTTTTTCCAGACACTTTTTTTGCCTTTAAGACACTATTTCTATTCCCCTTAGGCTTATAGCTAACGTGTACCCACTCTGGATTTTCATTTGTACCAAACTCCCATATAAGTTGGTCAAAATGTAGATTTGTTTTGATGTAGTCGAAAATTTGCTTGTTGGTTATACCACCATAGTTATCAGCGTCTATATCTAACGCCTCTCCTAATCTATGTTGACTTGTTTTAGAGCCACCTACCAATGTGTTTAGCTTTTCACATCTAAAACCACTAGCAATAAATATAGGCACGTTAAAGTGTTCTCGCACCTTATCGAATACCATTTCACACACTAGTTTTAAAGACGCTTTCTGTGTTGCGTTAGGGGTATTGTCAATACCATACCTTTTAGCCGTTACCGATGTAACAACCTCACTTAGACTAACATACTTAGATAAATCACCCATTTTCTTGTTCTTTTGTATTGTTTATACTCTTATCTCCATTACTAAACCTTTCGATTACTGTAGCACCTATACCACTAGCTATCAATAAGCAAATGCTATCGAACATACCTATACTCAACTCATAAGCTGTGAATATGTCTATGTAGCAAAATATAATTACATTCAAACCAAAGAAAAGGGTTAAGATTCTCTTATGGCTAACTTCTTTACTAGCACTCAATAACTTTTTTATCCATTCCTTCATAATTCTATTTTTTTACATACACAAATATATATATTTGCGTTGTAATACACTAATCATTATGGAAATACTTAACGAACAAAACACTCAAAACGAAGTTGTTAAAACTGACAACTTCATTATCATTTCAATTAGCGGTGGCGTTGGAAAGAACATTTTAGCAACAGCTTTTGTAAAAGCGGTAAAGACGCAATATCCCGATATGAATATCGTGATTCTAACGGCTTGGAAAGAAGCGTGGTTATACAATCCAAACGTTTATAGATGCTACACGTTTAATAACGCTTTGTACTTTTATGAGAACTTCATTAAAGACAAGCAGAACGTGAAGATTTTTTCTATTGACCCTTATCAAACAGAGAGTTATATCTTAAAAAAAGACCACCTTATTAACATCTGGTGCAATCTCTTTGATATTAACTTTAATGGCGAGAAGCCTGAGTTATTCTTTAACCAAAGAGAAATTGAGTTTGTTCAAAATAATATCTCTAAGAACGACCCAATTTTATTGCTTCAAACTCACGGTGGCTCTGACCCTAACAATAAGCATAGCTGGATGCGAGACCTTCCTTTGTCTATCGCTCAACAAGTGGTAGATAAATTCAAAGGCGATGTTCGTATTATTCACGTTCGAAGAGACGACCAACTTCCTTTACAACACACTGAGCAATTCCAGGGTGGTTTGCGTGAGCTATTTGTTTTAATACGAGAAAGTCAGAAACGTTTATTTATTGATTCAGCTTGTCAACACGCAGCGGCTGCTCTAGATAAACCTTCAGTAGTTTGTTGGATAAGAAACGCCCCACAAGTGCTAGGGTATTCACTTCACACAAATATCGTTAGCGATGCTTCTGACGAATTGAACTCACTAGACTTTTCTTTGTTAGAGGCTTACGACATCGCTGGAAATGTTCAACAATGCCCATTCAAAGAAGGAACGCAACTATTTAATTTTGAAGAGATTGAAGAATCTTTGAAAATACAATAAATCTTCGTAATTTAGCTCAAACTTTTATAAAAAAAACAATGATTACAGAATTTAACACAATCCACATTTTTGGATATGGCGAAGCGCAAATTATAGGTGAAAACCTAAATTTCAAAACTGCTATTTCTAAGTTCACTAAACTTCAAGCGGTAGTTGATAACATCAAGTCAAAAAAGCCTGCGGATGTTGCAGAAGGCGACTATCACGCTATTAACTTATTTTATTCAATAGATGTTCGCTATATGGGTAAATCGCAAGAAAATAGCTTTTCTATTACTCTTGCTGAATTAAACGAGACTAAGCTAAATGCTTTAATCGCAGAGTTCGGCACTTTGAAAGCTGAGGAAGATGCTGCTATTGCGGCTAGACCTTCTATCTAATTTTTTTTTCTACACTACACTTTTAACTAAACTATCTTGAAAAAAACAATCTTTGTCACTGGTCTCCCGAGAGCAATGACAACCTTAATGTCCAATGTACTTGCGAACAATCCGAGAATAGGGGGTGGAGAAACATCCCCACTTCTCGAATATCTATATGGCGCAAGAGCAAATTATTCCAACACTCCTGAAGTAAAAGCAGCTTCTACGGAAGATATAATGCTTGAATCATTCCTAAACTTTTGTAGAAAAGGTATCGAAGGTTATGCAGAGGCGTATACCGATAAAGAGATATTACTAGACAAAAGTCGTGGATGGGTTTATTACGCTGACTTTCTTTGGAAAATACTACCTGACGCTAAAATTATAGTGATGGTAAGAGACCTTCGTAGTATTGTTACTTCACTCGAAAAAAAGTGGAGAGACAATCCAGAGATACTAGACCAAAGAGATAATCCACAGGCGCAAGAGTTTATTACAGTAGACCAAAGAGCTAATCATTTTCTTAATGATGCGCCACTAGGTATTGCTATAAAACGTTTGTATAATGCTTATCAGACTAAGATAATCGAAAAGATGCTTGTAGTACGTGCCGAGGACTTTGCTTCTAATCCTGAGAAGGTAATGAAGTCTGTGTACCAATACATACAAGAGCCTTATTTCGAAATGGATTATTCTAATGTGCAGCAGATGACTATTGAGAATGATAGGATAGGTGACTTCGGTATCTATGGAGACCATAAAATCAAACCTAACATTCAACCACTAGCAAAAGATTCTAGCGAGATTCTAGGTTCAGCGCTTTACGGGAATATAAAGACTGCGCATAGTTGGTTTTACGATGCCTTCAAATACTTTTAAGTTATGGGAAGTACAATATGGCTAACAGGTCTTAGTGGAGCTGGTAAGACTACTATCGCTCACGAAATGAAGAAAAATGTTTCTTATCAATTTGTTATTGTTGATGGAGACGAGCTACGTTTAGGAATCAATAAGAATTTAGGCTTTAGTGACGAAGATAGAAAAGAAAATATCTTTCGAGCTGCTCACATTTGTAGATTACTTAATGACAATAATATAAATGTTATTGCTTGTATTATGTCGCCTACGGAAGAACAACGTGAAATGGCTAAAGAAATAATAGGACAAGATAACTTTTTCTTAGGTTATATTCGTTGCGATATAGACACATTAATTCAAAGAGACACAAAAGGTTTATATGCTAAGTATCTCAAAGGAGAGATAAAAAATATGGTTGGTTTTGACTTGCCTTATGAACAGCCTTTAAACGAAAACATTTGCATTGACACTCCTTCTACAGATATTACTACCTGTGCAACAAAAATTTTAGATAAGTGGCTTAGTTTTCGTTTTAATTTGTAATAAATAAATACTATATGGTTTTAATGCGTTTTAATCACGATGCTAAGAATAACTTAGAGCGTTGGAGACTAATTATCAATGGCACTGAATTTAAGGTTACTAGCGTTACCTTTCAATGCCCAACAACAACTTCTATGAATGTTGTTAATCTTGCCGATGGAACTGAGGATGTTAAATATCACATTCAGGCTATTGAAAAGGAAGTAAAATCTTACAAAACTCCCGAAGGAGAAGTTCACTTTACAATTTACTGATATGCACAACCTATTCATTGGGCGTTATCAAAGCCCGCACAAAGGTCATCAGACCATTTTCAACACTTACCTAGACAAAGGCTTACCTATTCTAATTGCTATTCGAGATACGCCAGTAGACGAGAAAAATCCACTAACTGCTCACCAGGTGAAATGTCTTTGGGAAGTGGTTTATGAAGGTAACGAACTTGTAAAGGTTATTGTTATTCCTGATATAGCTTCTGTTAACTATGGAAGGGGTGTAGGTTACGAAGTAAAGGAAATAGAAGTAACTAGCAATATTGCTAGTATTTCGGCTACTGAGATACGAGATAAAGTTAGGTCAAGTGACGACACGTGGAAAGAATTTGTAGACGAATCAATACAAGATATTCTAGCGTCTTTCTTACAGGACTAAACAAATTCATTGGTACATAAAATGTCAAGTTTCTTGCGTAGAAAACTTGACATTTTTTTTATGTAGCATAAAGCAATTCTACTCCATACACATAACTCACCCAACGCATTGTATTAGCTGTTCCCGTAACTGCAATTTGTAGTTTGTCTGTAGTGTCATTGGCTGTAATTGTTACTGCTAAACCAGCTACTCCAAAGTGCGATGCTATTACGTTTTGATGAACGATGCTTGTTGTTCCTGCTACATTTTTTATTATCACATAGTTTTGCGATGAGCCAACTGGTGCGCCATCCGTTTCAATACCTATCGTGTTAATGTTAAGCATCAATACTGAATTATTCACGACTGAAATTTCTTCCGAAGCATTATCCAAATACATAAAAAGTGGTGTAGCATTTGGTGTCACTCTTCTTAAAACAAACTGAACGTGTTGAGCGTCGGGAACGGTTGAAAACGAGCCATTTGCCCAAGACCTTTCTCCATATTGGTCAGCACAAGCACGGAATCCACAAGCGTTAGAATAAGAAGCACTCGCTGTTACGCACTTTCCCGATGCTAATGACATATAGCCACTTGCGGTTGAACGAAAGCCACACGCAGTAGAATAACCACCGCTTGCAGTTGTGCAATAGCCAGACGCACTTGCGCTTGTATTAGTTGCGGTTGTGCATCCGCCTGATGCTATAGAAAATATACCATTTGAGACTGTGAGACACCCGCTCGCAATAGAGCCTTGTTGTGAAGCGGTGTTAAAACATCCATTTAGAACACTTGAATAAATACCTGATGCTTTATTTTGGAATCCATTACCTATAAATGAATAACAACCTGAATTGCATAGCGTTGGTGCTACAGTCCACGTTGTTCCGTTCCACGTTCCACTAGAAGTATTATTTGCATTTCCATTAACTACTACACCAAAATTCGCACACGCTGAATTTACTGAATTACCAATATAATTTCGTATTCCATTGTGAACACTTGAAAGGCAACTACTAGCAGTTGTGCAACATCCAGAGGCGGTTGAAAAAATTCCACTCGCAACTGTGTATTTTCCTGATGATGTACTATAACAATTACTTGCGGTTGTAGTATTTCCAGAAGCGGTTGCGAAACATTGAAATGCGTTTGCACAACGATTCGTGGCTGTTGAATAGAGTGAGTTTGCATTTACTGCAAAACCTCTAGCGTATGAATATCCTCCACTTGCAGTAGCGCTTCTTCCCAAAGCTGTTGCGTGTGCAGCTAAAGCGTTAGTATAATATCCAGAGGATGTTGCGTAAGAACCTTGTGCGCTTCCATTCCTTCCATTTACAAATGAGTTAGAGCCATTTGCCGTTACGGCAAATCCATTAGCGAAAGAATAATCCCCGTATGCGTATACGTAATATCCAGACGCGGTACTATAAAGACCGTTAGCAATAGTACAAGCCCCACGCACAAAAGCATACGCTCCACCTGCAGTAACATATCTTCCTGATGCCGTTGACATATAACCACTCGCGGTTGTATAGGCTCCCGATGCGGTAGCATAAGAACCACACGCTATTACACCTTGCCCAACAGCCCTAGCGTAAATTTGAGATGCAATGCTATTTCCACCGAAAACAATACTGCAATTTCCACTTGCAGTATTACCTGTTCCAAACACAATAGAACCACTTCCGCTTGCATTATTATTTCCAGAACCTCCCGCAACAGAATACAACCCAGAAGCAGTATTTGAACCACCTCCTAATACGGTACTATTGCTACCCGATGCAGTATTATTATTTCCATTTAATATAGTCGATTGACACCCAACCGCTCTATTTGAACGACCATTACCTATAAACGAATAACACCCCGCATTGCATATTGAAGTTGGTAAAACAGTCCACGTTGTTCCATTCCAAGTTCCACCAAAAGTATTGTTACCAGTTCCATTAACAACAGTTCCAAAACTAGCGCACAATGAAGAGACTGCATTTTGAACATAGTTTCTTAAACCATTGTGAACACTTGCAAAACAACTAGAAGCAGTTGTAAGAGAGCCAGAAGCGATTCCATATGCTCCACTCGCAGTTGTGCAACACCCCCTAGATGAAGCAAAACATCCACTCGCAGTTGTTGATAATCCTGAAGCTATTGAGTAAATACCTGTTGCTTGTGTAAGGTTGCCTGAAGCATCGGAATATGAGTTAGTTGAATTTGTGCAATAGCCAGAAGAAGTTGCATAACTAGAAGTCGCAGTGGTGCATTTACCCCTTGCATTAGTTAGATAAGCACTTGATGTTGTGCGTATTCCCGAAGCTATTGAATGATAGGCACTAGAAGTATTTGACTTACCATTTAATACAGTAGCGAAACAACCACTAGCTCTATTTTGGAATCCATTGCCTATAAAGGAATGACATCCAGAGTTAGCATTTGTTGGATTAGCAGTCCAAGTAATTCCATTCCAAGTTCCACCAGTAGTGTTATTCGCATTTCCATTTACTACTACACCAAAATCCGCACAACCAACATTACTATGTCCTATGTAGTTACGCAAACCATTATTAACACTTGAATACACTCCACTTGCGGTTGTACAACATCCAAATGTGTTGGAATATACTCCACTTGCGGTTGTACATCGGCCAACGGCAAAAGAATAGTTTCCAGAAGCGCAAGAATTAACTCCGCAACGAACCGAACTACCCGTCCCTGTGTCAGCTAGAATAACGGCAGTACCACCACCACCACCACCCGTTGAAGAGCTATATATTTTTACTATCGCCATTAGTTCTGTCTTTGTATTGTTATTTTTCTTTCCGCTTTTCTATTTGCAGTAACGCCACTTCTACTTCTATACCAAATAACGCCACCTACAATAGCTGCTACGCTTAATACCGCTACGCCTATCCAATATAATTTTTTCTTTTCCATATCAATCTACAATTATGTTTTTGAAGTCGGAGCTAATAATATCTAAAGTACCATCTTTACCAAGTATCTTTTTAATATAGGCACTTGTAATAGCATTTACATTAGAAGATAGTTTTTGTGGCGTATCTTGTTTAGGACTAGTTAGTTGTCTTGCTTTCTTACCAGTCTCACCATAAGCACCAGCATTATATACACTAACCACTCTATCTAAATGTAAACCTTGCGAATCTGTCGCCCACGGCTCGTCAATAAGCTGACCTAATAAAATAGAGCCAATAACAATGTTTAGCTCCGCTTTCTTTTGGTCTGCATTGGTAATATCTCTTGTCTTACCACTACCATCGAAACGTATTCCATACTTTGCTAAGATTTGCTTTTCACCTTCGCTCATACGACCTTTTGAGTATTCTTTCTCTAGCATTGACTTAGCAAAATTCCTATTCCACTGCATTAATCCTTGCGTTATATGTCCATCGGGGCCAGCGTAAGGGTTTCCTCCACTCTCAACGGCTATGAAAGAAGTAATTATAGGTGCTGGTATTTTAGAATTTTTAGCTGCTTCTTTAATTTCCTTCCAATACTGATTCCAAATGTTTTGCAACATATTTTTTATCGTTTCACGACCACCCCAACTATCTGGCGATGATAAATCAGCCGCAGGTACTTTTACTGTGTAATTAGCCATTGCGTATTTTTATTTTTGCTTTTTAGTCTCGTTGTAAAGCGCAAACGCTAGATAGCCTACTAAAAGCGTTACTGCTATTAAATCAAAATGAGCCTTAACGTATGTAAGTAGCTCTAATCGTTGTTTTTTCTCTTCGTCTTGCACGTTTATACTTGTATTAGTTGAGTTGGGCGCACCCATAGTCATCATATTGCTTATTGCTGGATTCATAGTTACCAAAGTAATTTATCGGCATAATATCCATTTGAGCCTTTTGTGTGCCTATCGGATTCGTGCCTTTGTTTATATAGTTTTCTTCTTTTCTCTGCTGTTCCTTTGTCCACTTTTCCTTTACTCTCCTTTTCTTTGTAGGTAGGGTAGTCATTCATTCCCAATGCTCCAACACTAGCGACCTTTTTATCTTTTTTGTAGACATCAATTTTTTTTCCTTTGTTCTTGCTAGGCTTTACTTCTACACCAAGTTTCTTAGCCTGGTCTTTTGTGTATTGTTTTATTCTATAACCCATTATCTCTGAGCAATATATGTTCGTACATCCATATTTTTATCTAACGCTTCTTTCATACACTTTTGCGTTGGTAAGCCTTTGTATTTTCTACCACTAACCTTATCTATGTATTCAGTGTTCTCAGTGCCATCTAAGAAACAATCGTTATTCGCATCTAAGTTAGTCAATTCGTTAGCTCTTTTTAGTTCCTGTTGACTTAAACCACCATAAAGCATATCGTTCGCTATTGCGTTCTTCTGCTCCGTATAGTTTGTTGCTGTATTGGATTTAGTTGCCGTGACTTCTACAGGCTTTTTAGTTCCAAATATGTCATCGTATAGGCTACCTAAAGCTGAACCTATTGTTACTTCACCTTCGCCTTGCGTTCCACTACCTTTCTTTTGTCGTGTAGCGAAATAACGTATAACGTATATCGTTCCCGCTGCTAAGAGACCTATTCCTAGTGTCAATACTATTTTTTTATTGGTACTTGTTGTCATTGTAATAAGTATATTCTTTGAAATTCAGTTGCTTCTTCTTTACTCTTCGCTGCTTGTTTGGCGTATTCCTTTTGTAAAGTTCCCATTAGTGCGCCTTTCATTAGCTCTTGACTACCCATCTGAATAAATTCAAACTCTAGCGCTATACTAGAAACTGCAAGTAGGTTAAAAGTTAGAATCGCCTCACTATCAATTACAAAGGTATCAATTTCCTGCGTTTGCAACGCTATCGTATTACGTTGATAGGGGTCAATCACGGGAACAAAGGGAATAAGGTATTTATCTCCATTAACTTGCTTACTACCATAGTAGTATGGCGTTGTTAGTTGATTTTCTTCCTGGCTCCATAGATATAGGCTTGTTACCATATACGTATATCCAGTTAACGAGTTTAACATTTCGTTAATAGGCAAAGGACTAAGAGACTGCACTAGTGTATTGTCAGTACTAAAAGTACCCCCTTGCGCTATTGCAGGTGTCCAGGTATATATACCCCACGTCACTGACGACCAAATTGTTGTACTATTTTCGAATATGCGGATAGCAGTGTAATTGATTGGTAAACCAGTACTTATGTATATTCCACTTTGTGATTTAGGATACCCAAAAGCATTAAGAAATTTCGTTGCGTTTGCATTTACATCATTAGAGTTATAGCCAGATGGAATTGGAACGACAACAGAGTTGAAAAAAGAATCGAAAAATGTTAAGACGCTAGGCGCAGTGGTTAAACCTGTTGTTGGGTCTATGAAAGCTACATTTTGATAAGTTAAATCTTGAAAAACCAGATTAGCGCTAGTAAACTGAGTTTGGTTTTGACCACCCAAAGTAAATAGTGCTATCGCCTCATCGGTGTTGGATAGGTTTTGAAGATTTATTATTAACGACATATCTCATTACTGTTTTGTAAAGACCGATAACCAAAGATTTAAAAGAAAGACACCTATTCCAGATATTACACTAGAAGCAGCTATTAGTTTCGCATCGTTAATTTTCTTCTCTTGAATCCATTTTTCGTGAGCGTCAACTCTTTTCGCTAACCCCACCTGAGCCACCTCATCGTCTCCTATAATGACACGTAGTAGCCTATCTACTTTTGCTTCAATATCTACTAACTTTATTTCTAATCTATTTTCTTCATTCATTTTTACTTCTTTTAGTTAGTAAAATTTGTTTTAAGGAATTATACGCAATGTGTTATCTGTTGTGCATCGCCATACCGCTCCACTAGGCAACCCTGTTGCTGCTGTTGGTATTGATTTAATCGAAAGGTTATTAACGTGTAACGTGCAGCTTCTATCTGCGGTGATGTTTACTCCAATAATGTGAGAGCAATTAAATGCGCCTATAATGTTGGACTGTCCAAAAATTGTTGTTGAATAACCCGATGATGTATTTGCAAAACCACCTATTACACTATTACTTCCGTTTATAGTATTTCCCGTCCCACCAACTATGGATGAAGATTGGGCAAATCCGCAAATTGCGTTGTTTGCACCACCACTTATTGTATTGTAACAAGAACCAAAAATTCTGCTATTTATACCACCTCCGATTGTATTGTAACCATAATTATCAAGATAGACACCACTTCCCGAATTAACAATACAATTTGATTGCCCTCCACCAATTACTTGTCCACCTTCATACCCACCTCCCGAGCATCCCGCATATAAATTAACAGAAATACAATTTGAAAGCCCTCCATTAATTACATCATTGTAATTATTTGCACCCGCGTATCCACTAAAGGTATAACACGTTTTATTCAAATACCCCCCGCCTACAAAAGAACGGTCACCTGATACCACATTATTACTACCACCAGCAATAGATGAGTATAAACCTCCAACTATATTACAAAATCCAGTTACAAAAGTGCCGGGGCCAGTAGCACTATTTAAAATTCCAAAAGCAGTTGAATAGTTTGAAGCAGCATTATTGCAAAATCCAGAAGCTAATGAGTAGTATCCACTTGCTGTATTACAAACACCATTTATTATTGTTGACGCTCTTCCAGTTACCACGTTCTTACATCCATTAAGCACTGTTGCCCAAACACCATTTTGACTACTGGTGAAATTGGCTCTATTTTGAAAACCACCTCCAACAAACGAATATTGACCCGCATTGCATATTGTGGGTGCAACACTAAATGTACAAGTTGCTAAAGACCAAGTACCACCCGTTGTATTATTCCCAACACCACCAACTACAACCGCTCCGTACGCTAAACATCCACTTGTTGAGTTGCAAACATTATTACAAGTACCACCACCTATAAACCCAGCGATTGATTGAGAAAGGTTATTGTTACCACCACTAATTGTTGCTCTATATCCAGAGGCGGTATTTGAACCACCACCACTAACTGATGCGATTGCACCTGAAGCGGTATTACAAAATCCACCACCTGTTGATGCACAACTACTTGAAGCGGTATTACAAAATCCACCACTTACATTTGAATTTAATCCCGAAGTGGTATTGAGACATCCCCCACTAATATTTGATGCGCCTCCAGTTGCTCTATTTTGAAAACCACCACCAACAAATGAATATATTCCTGCATTACATATTGTAGGTGCAACCGTGAAAGTACAATTCGGCAAACTCCAAGTTCCGCCCGTTGTGTTATTACCAACACCACCAACTACTACTGCTCCATAAGCCAAACATCCACTTGTTGTATTGCATACATTATTACACTCACCTCCACCAATAAACCCTCCTATTGCTTGGGCAAGATTTTTTTCACCACCACTTATTGTTGCAAGTAATCCACTTGCTACGTTACAATTACCAAAAGCGTATGAATAAATTCCACTTGCAGTTGTTGCAAAACCAGCAGCTCTAGAAAAATTAGCTGATGCAGTTGAACAACTTCCACTCGCTTCAGCGTAATTTGAACTTGCGGTTGTACTTTTTCCAAATGCTCTTGCAAAAAAAGAATTAGCGGTAGAATAGCTTCCACTTGCCGTAGCGTGAGTACAAGTGGCTTGACTATTTACTCCTGACGCAGATGAATACAATCCGCTTGCAAGAATATATCTTCCTGAAGCTGTAGACATATACCCACTCGCAGTTGAGTAATACCCTGATGCAGATGAATATTGATTAATAGCACAATTATTAAGTCCGTAAACTCTAGAGTAAGAGCAAGATGCTAACGAAACCCTTCCTGTTGCGATAGAGTAATTTCCGCTAGCAGTAACTTGAAAGCCTTGTGCAATAGAGAAAAATCCACTTGCAGTTGACGAGTTTCCTGTAGCTAAAGAATACAACCCACTAGCGGTATTTAATCTTTGAGATGCGATTGAGTGACAACCACTTGCTATATTAGAACAACCATTTAACACACTTGAATAAACACCACACGCTCTATTTTGGAATCCATTACCTATAAATGAATGACATCCAGAGTTAGATGGAGTTGGTGGAACAGTCCAAGTTGTTCCATTCCAAGTTCCTGCAGTACTATTATTAGCATTT
>Ga0114978_10001942_pt1 | contig 17274 bp, 12 predicted proteins | sample S_140212_EF_Meta_FD_87027 | JGI IMG/M metagenome (GOLD analysis project Ga0114978, IMG submission 87027) | Freshwater microbial communities from Lake Simoncouche, Canada to study carbon cycling - S_140212_EF_MetaG | ecosystem: Environmental > Aquatic > Freshwater > Lake | place: Lake... | reverse complement strand
GTTGACCGGCGGCAAGACGGTGATGGTCTATGGTCAGACCGAAGTCACCCGCGACCTGATGGCCGCCCGCGCCGCTGCGGGGCTGAGCACCGTCTACGAAGCCGCCGATGTCGAACTGCATGACTTCGACGCAGCCCAGCCTTGCGTCAGCTATGGCGGCACCGGCTCGCGGCAGCGCATTGACTGCGATTTCATTGCCGGTTGCGACGGCTACCACGGGGTCAGCCGGGCCAGCGTGCCGGCAGCGGCGATCACCAATTACGAGAAGGTCTACCCTTTTGGCTGGCTCGGCGTGCTGTCGGATACGCCGCCGGTGGCCGAAGAGCTGATCTACTCGAACCATGAGCGTGGTTTCGCCTTGTGCAGCATGCGTTCGCCGACCCGCAGTCGCTACTACATCCAATGCCCGCTGACCGAAAAACTGGCCGACTGGAGCGACCAGAATTTCTGGGATGAGCTGAGGCGACGCCTCGACCCAGCCACCGCCGAGGCCTTGATCACCGGCCCGTCGATCGAGAAGAGCATCGCGCCGCTGCGCAGCTTCGTCGCCGAGCCGATGCGCTTTGGCAAGCTATTCCTGGCAGGTGACGCCTCGCATATCGTGCCACCGACCGGTGCCAAAGGGCTGAACCTGGCGGCTTCCGATGTCCGCTATCTGTCGCAAGCAATGATCGAGTTCTATGGCGAGCGCAGCCCCGCCGGCATCGATCATTATTCAGCCCGCTGCCTGCGCCGGGTCTGGAAAGCCGAGCGCTTTTCCTGGTGGTTTACCAGCTTGATGCACCGCTTCCCCGATGACGGTCTGATCGGCTACAAGCTGCAGTCGGCCGAGCTCGACTATCTGGTTGGCTCCAGGGCTGCGTCGACCGTGATGGCCGAAAACTATGTCGGCCTGCCCTTCGACGCCTGACTGAACTGGTTTCAGTCCTCATCGTCTGGCCTGTTCCCTGCCGCCATCAACTGCACTTGAACGTGCATGGGAACTTGCTCGTAATGCGACAGCAGCAAGGTATAGCTGCCCTGGCCGCTGGTCAGCGCGTTGAGCCGGCTCTGGTAGTTCGACAATTCGGCCAGCGGCGCCAGACCCTGGACGATGCTGGTGCCGACTGCTGAGGCCTGGGTGCCGTTGATCTGGCCGCGGCGTGCCGCCAGGTCGCCGGTGATGTCGCCGATCGCCGCAGCCGGCGAGCTGATCTCGACATGGACGACAGGTTCGAGCAATAGCGGCTTGGCATCGCGCACGGCTGCCATCAGCGCGCGGCGCCCGGCCGTGACGAAGGCGATGTCCTTGCTGTCGACCGAGTGGTGTTTGCCGTCATGGACGATGACGCGCAGATCGACCAGAGGAAAGCCGGCGATGACCCCGCTGTCGAGCACCGAACGCACGCCTTTTTCCACGGCAGGCATGAACTGCCCGGGAATCGTGCCGCCCTTGACGGCATCGACAAACTCGAAACCAGCGCCGCGTGGCAGCGGCTCGACGCGCAGAAACACCTCGCCGAACTGACCGGCGCCGCCGCTCTGTTTCTTGTGCCGGTAATGACCTTCAGCCGCTGTCGAGATGGTTTCGCGGTAGGCGATACGCGGCGGCTGGGTCAGCAACTCGAACTTGTAGCCCTCGCGCAGACGCTCCAGCAACATGCGCAGATGCAACTCGCCCAGCCCATAGACGACCGACTCCTTGGTCTGGCTCGCCCGGTCGACTCTGAGGCAGGGGTCTTCGTCGACCAAGCGCTTGATGACCTCCCACAGCCGTTGTTCGTCGCCATGCCGCGCCGGGCTGATCGCCAGGCCGTGGACCGGCTGCGGCAGGTCAATCGGTGCCAGGTGGATGTGACCGTCATCGACCGAATCATGCAGCACGGCGTCGTAATGCAACTCGTCGACCTTGGCGATCGCGCAGAGATCGCCCGGCAGCGCCTGCTCGACCTCGACATGCTGGCTGCCTTGCAACATGAACAAATGGTTGACCCGAAACGGTTTGCGCGAATTGCCGACAAAGAGCTGACTATTGCGCTTCAAGCTGCCTTGATGAACCCGCAGCATTCCCATCCGGCCCAGATAAGGGTCGGTGGTGATCTTGAAGACATGGGCGAGCACATGGGCTTGGGCATCGGGGACGGCATGCAGCGGCAGGGCGTCGAGGCCTTCGCCACGCAGAAACTGCGGCGGATTGCCCTCGGCCGGGTTTGGCAGCAAGCGCTCGATCACCGTCAGCAACTCAGCCACACCGGCACCGCTGCGCGCCGAAGTAAAGCAGACCGGAATCAGGTGACCTTCGCGCAAGGCCTGTTCGAGCGGGCCGTGCAACTCGCTCGGGTCGACATCGCCATCGTTCAAATAGCGGTCCACAAATGCCGGGTCGACTTCGACTACCTGCTCCACCAGCGCCTGATGGGCTGCCGCGACCGACGAAAAATCGCTGTCGCCCGAGCTGTTGAAGAAGCAGTCACTGACATGGCTGCCCTTGGCAGATGGCAGATTTAGCGGCAGGCATTCGCGCCCGAAGGTGGCCCTGATCTGCGCCAGCAGGGCCGGCAGATCGAGCTCAGCAACGTCGATCTTGTTGATGATGATCAGCCTGCACAGGCCGCGCTGCTTGGCGGCTTCGAGCATTCTGGCGGCCATCAACTCGAGCCCGTTCTGGGCATTGAGCACCACCATTGCGGTGTCTGCTGCCTCCAGCGCCGGCAGCGCTTGGCCGACGAAATCAGGCGCACCCGGCGTGTCGATCGCGTGGATGCGCAAGCCGCCATGGTTCAGTTGTACCAGCGATGAATGCAGCGAATGCTGCATCCTGCGTTCCATCGGGTCGAAGTCGCTGACCGTGTTGCCGCGCTCGATGCTGCCCTGCACGGCAATCGCGCCGGCTTGATGCAGCAAGGCTTCAAGCAAGCTGGTCTTGCCGGCGCCGGCCGGGCCGACCAGGGCCAAGGTGCGGATATTTGCGATGTCGGTCGGGCTGTCTTTGACGGGTTCTGAGGTGGCGGGCATCGAAGATTCCTTGGCTGCTGGCGATAGCCCAGCCTAGAGGAAGCAAGCCTTGCTTACAAGCGTCATAACTGGGGTAAGGGCTGATTTGATGGACAAAGAATTTGCATCCTTGGCGCTGCTGGACCGTCGTGGCAAGCCGCATGCGTTAGGCTTCGCTCCGGCGCAATTCATTCAATCCATTCAGTTCGATCCCAAAACCATGACTATCACGACCGCTCAGCTCTTCGACAACGCCCGCAGCCACAACGCATTTGCCCCAGCTGCGGTTCCCGAGGCGACCTTGCGCCAGCTCTATGACCTGCTGAAATGGGCCCCGACTTCGGCCAATTGCAGCCCGGCGCGTTTCATCTTCGTGACCACACCCGAAGCCAAGGCCAGGCTGCTGCCGGCCATGTCGCCAGGCAACCTCGAGAAGACAAAACTGGCACCAGTCAGCGTCATCATCGGCATGGACATGGCTTTTTATGACAAGCTGCCGCAGCTGTTCCCGCATGCCGATGCCAAATCCTGGTTCGTCGGCAACGAGGCGATGATCGCTGCGACCGCTTTTCGCAACTCCAGCATGCAAGGTGCTTACCTGATCATGGCGGCGCGCTCGCTCGGGCTCGACTGCGGCCCGATGAGTGGCTTTGACGCGGCCAAGGTCGATGCCGAATTCTGGGCCGGCAGCGGCGTGAAGACGAACTTCATCGTCAACCTCGGCCATGGCGATGCGAGTAAATTGTTCAGCCGCAGCCCGCGCCTGAGCTTTGAAGAGGCTTGCCAGATCGCGTGATCATCGATCCTTGGTTCTACGCAGCCGCCGTTCCTGCGGTGCTGCTGGTGGGAATTTCCAAGAGCGGCTTCGGCTCGGGTTTCGGTGCGCTGGCTACGCCGTTGATGGCGCTGACCGTGCCGGTGCCGCAGGCCGCGGCGATCATGCTGCCGCTGTTGCTGGTGATGGACTGTCTGGGCATGAAAGCGCTGTTTTTGCAGCGCGATGTCGCCTTGACCCGATTGCTGATGCCGGCCGGCTTGCTGGGGGTTCTGCTCGGCACGATTTCGTTCGGCCTGCTGCCGACCGACAAGGTGTCGGGCATCGTCGGCGCCTTGACCTTGCTGTTCCTGGCCCAGCGCCTGCTGTTCCCGCCTGCAGTCGAAGCCAGGCCGCTGCCACGCTGGTTGGGCTTTTGCTTGGGCATCGCTTCCGGGTTCACCAGCTTCGTCGCCCATGCAGGCTCGCCACCAATCACCGCCTATATGCTGCCGCAGCGCTTGCCGCCGATCGCCTACGCAGCGACGATGGCCACCTTTTTTGCCGCCATGAACCTGGCGAAATGGATCCCTTACGCCTGGCTTGGCCTGATTGATATGCGCAACCTCGGCACCTCGCTGGCCTTGCTGCCGCTGGCGCCGGTCGGCGTCTGGATGGGTCTGCGCCTGGTGCCTCATGTCAAACAGGCGTTGTTCTACCGGTTGATTTACGCCGGCATGTTTCTGACCGGGGTCAAGCTCTTGTGGGATGGGCTGCGCTGAGCGGGCAAGCCGGCCGAGGCATGGAAGTTGCGTGTGATCGGGTCAACCAACGCTGCCCCGATGCCTGCTGAATCCAACTTCCTTTCAACGAATCACCCTGCGCCCGGACTGCGCGTGCTGCTGATCGACGATGGCGCGCACCGTTCGGCGCTGATCAGCGAGGAGCTTGCAAGACTGGGCTGCGAGGTGGTCGGCGTGATCGAGCAGGCGACATTGATACATGACTGCGTGTTGCGACTGCAACCCGATGTGGTGATCGTCGACAGCGAATCGCCGACCCGCGACACGCTTGAAAACCTGGCAACGCTGCATGAGCAGATGCCGCGGCCGGTGGTCTTGTTCAGCGAGGATTCCGGCGACGACAAGATGCGGCGTGCGTTGAAGGCAGGCGTCAGCGCCTATGTGGTCGCGGGTTTGCGCCCTGATCGGCTGGCGCCGGTGCTGCAGGTGGCGATCGCACGGTTTGAGCAGGACTTGGCACTGCGCCAGGAACTCGAGCGCGCCCAGGCCCAGCTCGCTGCGCGCAAGAACATCGAGCGTGCCAAAGGCATTTTGATGAGCGAACTCGGCCTGGACGAGGATGCTGCTTACAAGCGCTTGCGCCGCCTCGCGATGGACCGCGGCGTGCAACTCGCCGAGGTGGCCGATCGGATCATCGAAGCGCAGGCGATGTTGCGGCTGTAATCACGCCCGACATCATGCTGCGGCGCACCAAAATCGCGCGCTGACTGCCGCAGCAGGCCTTGAAGCGTGCATCAGGGCAAAAAAATCACTGCCAAAGGTTGGCACGAATTCTGCTGAATGTTGAATGGGTCTCGCAATGGCGTGGGGTCCAGTTTCAAGGACAAAGGCGTCCGATCTGTGAGTTGCTCTGCGTGAGCGGCCGAGGTCGAGGCGTCTTTTTTTATTGCTTTTGGAGATCTTGATGCAGTTCAGCAAACAGGGCGGGCTTATGAGTGATGACAGGCGCAAGATTCTGGTCGGGAGTGCCGGCGCAGCAGTCGTTGCGCTGAGCGGCGGCGCCTGGGCGGCGGGTTCGGACAAGCCCGAAAAGGAAGAAGTCCGCATCGGCTTCATTCCGCTGACCGACTGCGCTTCGGTGGTGATGGCGTCGGTGCTGGGGTTTGACAAGAAGTACGGCATCAAGATCATCCCGACCAAGGAAGCCTCCTGGGCTGGCGTGCGCGACAAGCTGGTCAATGGCGAACTGGACATGGCACATGCCTTGTACGGCATGGTGTACGGGGTTCATCTGGGTGTGGCCGGTCCGAAAAAAGACATGGCCGTGCTGATGACCCTGAACAACAATGGCCAGGCCATCACGCTGTCGAAAAAGCTCGCCGACAAGGGCGCGGTCGACGGCGCGACGCTGGCCAAGCTGATGGCCGCTGAAAAGCGCGAATACACCTTCGCGCAGACCTTCCCGACCGGAACCCATGCGATGTGGCTGTATTACTGGCTGGCCGCCAATGGCGTCAATCCGATCAAGGATGCCAAGGTCATCACCGTGCCGCCGCCGCAGATGGTCGCCAATATGCGAGTCGGCGCGATGGATGGGTTCTGCGTCGGCGAGCCTTGGAATCACCGCGCAATCATGGACGGCGTCGGCATCACGGCGGTAACGACCCAGGACATCTGGAAAGACCATCCCGAGAAGGTGCTGGCCACCACCGGCGAGTTCGCCAAGAAGTACCCGAATACCGCGCGCGCTGTCATCATGGCGGTGCTGGAAGCGAGTCGCTGGATCGATGCCGGTCTGCAGAACAAGCTGAAGATGGCCGACACGATCGCTGAAAAATCCTATGTCAACACCAATGTCGACGCGATCAACCAGCGCATCCTCGGGCGTTACCAGAACGGCCTGGGCAAGACCTGGGACGACCCGAATCACATGAAGTTCTTCAATGACGGTGCGGTCAATTTTCCGTACCTCAGCGACGGCATGTGGTTCCTTACCCAGCACAAGCGCTGGGGCCTGATCAAGGAGCACCCCGATTACCTGGCAGTGGCCAAACAGATCAACCAGATCGACCTCTACAAGCAGGCAGCTTCGGCGCTGAAGGTCAATCTGCCAAAGGACGCGATGCGCAGTTCAAAGTTGATCGACGGCGTGGTCTGGGACGGCCGCGAACCGGCGAAATATGCCGATTCGTTCAAGGTCAAGGCTTAGGAGCAGAACATGGTCAGCGCAGGCCTCTATTCGTCCCACAGTGCCGTCGAGCCGGCACCGATTGTTGCTGCCCGGGTGCCGCAAAAAGCTCCGCCAGCGCCGGCGAAGCAGCCCGTTGACTGGCGCAGCCTATGGCTGCGGCTGCTCCCGCCGCTCGTCGGTATGGCCTTGATGATCGGTCTTTGGGGCTTGCTGACGCTCAAAGGGGGCAGTTTCCCGACACCGGCGGCCACCTTGGATGCCGCAGTCAAGTTGTTTGCCGACCCTTTTTACCGCAACGGTCCGAATGACCAGGGCATTGGCTGGAACATCCTCTATTCGCTTGAGCGAGTCGCGCTGGGCTTCGGTCTGGCGGCGCTGGTCGGGATTCCGCTGGGCTTCATCATCGGCCGCTTCGAGTTTGCCGACCGGATGTTCTCGCCCCTGATCAGCTTGTTGAAACCGGTTTCACCGCTGGCCTGGTTGCCGATCGGCTTGCTGGTGTTCAAGAGCGCCAATCCGGCGGCGATTTGGACCATCTTTATCTGCTCGATCTGGCCGATGGTGGTCAACACCGCCGTCGGTGTGCAACGAGTGCCCGAGGACTACCTTAACGTCGCAAGGGTGCTCAAGCTGTCCGAATGGAAGATCGTCACCCGCATCCTGTTTCCGTCGGTGTTGCCCTATATGTTGACCGGTGTGCGCCTGTCGGTCGGCACCGCCTGGCTGGTCATCGTGGCCGCCGAGATGCTGACCGGCGGCGTCGGCATCGGTTTTTGGGTTTGGGACGAGTGGAACAACCTGAATGTCAAGCACATCATCATCGCGATTTTCGTCATCGGCATCGTTGGCTTGTTGCTTGAGCAGGCGCTGATGGCGGTGGCTCGGCGTTTCAGTTTTGACACATAAGGAGCGCTGGTCATGAGCAATGCATTCATTCAAATCCAGGGAGCCGAGATGGTTTTTGCGTCGCGCAAAGGGCGCTTCCATGCGCTGCAAGACGTCAACCTGTCGGTGCAGCGAGGCGAGTTCATCACCTTGATCGGACATTCGGGCTGTGGCAAATCGACCTTGCTGAATCTGATCGCCGGTTTGCTGCTGCCCAGCGACGGTGTGCTGATCTGCGATGGGCGTGAGATCAGCAGTCCCGGCCCGGAGCGCGCGGTGGTCTTCCAGAATCATTCGCTATTGCCCTGGTTGAGCTGCGTAGACAACGTGCTGCTGGCGGTCGAATCGGTATTCGCCAAAAAAGAAAGCCGGGGCATGCTGGTCGCGCGCGCCGAGGCTGCGCTGGAACTGGTCGGCATGTCGCATGCGGTGGCCAAGCGCCCGCATGAAATTTCCGGCGGCATGAAGCAGCGCGTCGGCATCGCGCGGGCGCTGGCGATGGAGCCCAAGATGTTGTTGATGGACGAGCCATTCGGCGCACTCGATGCACTGACCCGTGCCCATCTGCAGGACGAGTTGTTGAAGATCGTCGCACGCACGCAGAGCACGGTGGTGATGGTGACCCATGATGTCGACGAGGCGGTGCTCTTGTCCGACCGCATCGTGATGATGACCAACGGACCTGCAGCGACGATCGGCGAGATCTGCAAGGTCGATCTGCCGCGACCGCGCAGCCGCATTGAGTTGGTCGAAGACGTCCGCTATATCTCCGCCCGCAAGGCGGTGATCGACTTTCTTTACAAGCGTCACAACCACGTGGAGCGAGCCGCATGAAAAAGATGAAATTGGTAATGGTGGGCAACGGCATGGCCGGTGTGCGCACGCTCGAAGAGTTGCTGAAAATCGCCCCTGAGCTCTACGACATCACGGTCTTCGGCGCCGAGCCGCATCCGAATTACAACCGCATTCTGCTCAGCCCGGTGCTGGCGGGCGAGCAGCAACTTGATGAGATCGTGCTGAATTCGCTCGATTGGTATGCGGAAAAGAACATCATTTTGCATCTGAACAAGACGGTTACCGAAATCGACCGGCTCCGGCGCAAGGTGACCGCGGCCGACGGCACCGAGGCCGAGTACGACCGGCTGCTGATCGCGACCGGATCGCTGCCTTTCATCCTGCCGGTACCTGGCAAGGACCTCGATGGCGTAATCGCCTACCGCGACATTGCCGACACGCTGGAGATGATCGATGCGGCGAGCAAATATCAGCATGCGGTCGTCATCGGCGGCGGCCTGCTGGGGCTCGAAGCTGCCAATGGTCTGATGCTGCGCGGCATGCAGGTGACGGTGGTGCATATCGCCGGTTGGTTGATGGAGCGCCAGCTCGACGATGTGGCCGGTGACCTGTTGCGCAAATCGCTGCAGGCCCGCGGGCTCAAGTTCATGCTTGGTGCGCAGACCCAGGCGCTGATCGGCGGCAGTGACGGCCGTGTAATGGCGGTGCAATTCAAGGACGGCCAGGAAATTCCCGCCGATCTGGTCGTAATGGCTGCAGGCATTCGCCCGAACACCGAGCTGGCTGCGGCGGCGGGGCTTCATTGCCAGCGCGGCATCGTCGTCACCGACACACTGCAGACCGTCACCGATCCGCGTATCTATTCGGTCGGTGAATGCGCTGCCCATCGCGGCATCGCCTATGGTCTGGTAGCACCGCTGTTTGAACAGGGCCGTGTCTGCGCCACCCATCTGGCGCAGTTCGGCATCGGCCGTTATCTCGGTAGCTCGGTCTCGACCAAGTTGAAGGTCACCGGCATCGATCTGTTTTCGGCCGGTGATTTCACCGGCGGCGAAGGCACCGAAGAGATCGTCATGAGCGACCCGTTTGCCGGCGTCTACAAGAAGCTCGTGGTCAAAAATGACCAGCTGATCGGCGCCTGCCTGTATGGCGATACGGTCGACGGCAGTTGGTATTTCAAGCTGCTGCGCGATGGCCGCAAGGTCAGTGACATCCGCGATAAGCTGATGTTCGGCGAATCGAATATCGGCGATGTCGGCCACCAGGGTCAGACCAAGGCAGCGTTGATGGCCGACAGCGACGAAGTCTGCGGTTGCAACGGCGTCAGCAAAGGAACGATCTGCAAGGCGATCAAGGATAAAGGGCTGTTCACGCTGGAGGACGTGCGCAAGCAGACCAAGGCCAGCGCCTCCTGCGGCAGTTGCACCGGCCTGGTCGAGCAGTTGCTGATGTTCACGGCCGGAGGCGATTACTCGGCCACACCGAAGAAAAAAGCCGTCTGCGCCTGCACCGACTCGAGCCATCAGGAACTGCGCGATGCGATCGTCAAGCAGCATCTGACCAGCCTCGATGCGGTCTACCAGGCACTGACCTGGAAGTCGCCGAATGGCTGCGCCACCTGCCGGCCGGCGTTGAACTACTACCTACTTTCGAGCTGGCCGAAGGAAGCAATTGACGATCCGCAGTCGCGCGCGATCAACGAGCGGGCTCATGCCAACATCCAGAAAGACGGCAGCTACTCGGTGATCCCGCGCATGTGGGGCGGCGAAACAAGCGCCGATGAGTTGCGGCGCATCGCCAACGCGGTTGACAAGTACAAGATCCCCACTGTCAAGGTCACCGGCGGCCAGCGTATCGATTTGCTCGGCGTAAAAAAGGAAGACCTGGTCAATGTCTGGAAAGACATCGGCATGCCTTCAGGCCATGCTTATGCGAAAGCGCTGCGCACGGTGAAAACCTGTGTCGGTTCCGAATGGTGCCGCGTCGGCACACAGGACTCGACCCAGATGGGCAAGGACCTGGAGCGCGCGATGTGGCGTATGTATGCGCCGCACAAGGTCAAGTTCGCGGTCTCGGGTTGCCCGCGCAATTGCGCCGAAGCGGGCATCAAGGATGTCGGCATCATCGGCGTCGAGAGCGGCTGGGAGATGTATGTGGCCGGTAACGGCGGCATCAAGACCGAGGTAGCGGTGTTTCTGACCAAACTGAAAACAGCCGAAGAAGTGCTCGAGTACACCGGCGCTTTCATGCAGTTGTATCGCACCGAAGGTTGGTATCTGGAGCGCACCGTCCATTACGTTGCCCGTGTCGGCCTTGACCATGTCAAGGCCAGGATTCTCGATGACCATGAAGGCCGCCGCTTGCTCTGGGCGCAGTTGCAATTCGCGCTCGACGGCGAGCCCGACCCCTGGTTCGAGTTCGACAAAGCCCATGTCGATTTGCGCCAGTTCGAAGCCTTGTGACCGGAGTGAATCCAATGAACGAGTGGAAAAAAATCTGCGCTGTCACCGATATTCCGGTACTCGGCTCGCGCCGCGTGCAGCGCGTCAAGGGTCCGCAAGTCGCCTTGTTCCGCTGTGCGGATGACAATGTTTACGCGCTGCTCGACCGCTGCCCGCACAAAGGCGGGCCCCTGAGCCAGGGCATCGTCTTCGGCAATGCAGTCGCCTGTCCGATGCACAACTGGACGATTGCGCTCGACAGCGGCCAAGCGCGCGAGCCAGACAAGGGGTGCACACCCAGATTCAGTCTGCGCATCGAGGCCGGCCAGGTTTGGCTGAGCCAGCAAGAGCTGGCGACGACCGGAATCGATTTCGAGCCGCTCAAGGCCGGCCCTTGCGCCAAGGCTTGCTGAGATGAAAGAAACCCGCTCGACCTGTCCCTACTGCGGTGTCGGTTGCGGCGTGATTATCGAAAGCAAGGGCCATCAGATCACCGGCGTGCGCGGCGATCCGGCGCACCCGGCCAATGCCGGACGTCTTTGCACCAAAGGCCAGACCTTGCACCTGACGGCCAAACCGGTGGTGCTGCAGACGCAGCGATTGCTGGCGCCGCAGTCGCGGGCCGGGCGCGGCGCGGCCTTGCAAGCGCTCGACTGGGATGGCGCCAACCGCCTTGCGGCTGACAAGCTGCTGCAGATCATTGCCGAACATGGCCCCGATGCGATCGGCTTTTATGTCTCCGGCCAGTTGCTGACCGAGGATTACCAGGCCTTCAACAAGTTGGCGCGCGGCCTCGTCGGCACCAACAACATCGACAGCAACTCACGCCTGTGCATGAGTTCGGCCGTGGTCGGCTACAAGCAGAGCCTCGGCGCCGATGCACCGCCGACCTGCTATGAAGACCTGGACCTGGCCGATTGTCTGTTCATCGCCGGCGCCAATCCGGCCTGGGCGCATCCGGTGCTGTTCCGGCGAATCGAAGCTGCCAAGGTGGCGAATCCAGCGCTGAAGATCATCGTCGTCGATCCGCGTCGCACCGAAACCGCTGAATATGCCGACCTGCATCTGCAGATCAAGCCAGGTACCGACATTGCGCTGTTCAACGGCATGTTGCATGTCTGCATCTGGGAAGGTTGGCTCGACCCGGATTTCATCGCCGGTCATACCGAAGGTTTCGAGACCTTGAAGGCCATGGTCCGCGAACTGCAGCCGCGCGAGGTGGCGCGGATCTGTGGCATCAGCGAGGCTGACCTGCTGCAGGCGGCGCGCTGGTTTGCGACTTCCCCGGCCAGTTTGTCGCTCTATTGCATGGGCTTGAATCAGAGCAGCAGCGGCACGGCCAAGAACACCGCGCTGATCAATTTGCATCTCGCTTGCGGCCAGATCGGTCGTGCCGGTGCCGGACCTTTCTCGCTGACCGGCCAGCCCAATGCGATGGGCGGTAGAGAAGTTGGCGGCATGGCGACCTTGCTGCCCGGGCATCGCGACCCGATGAACGCGGACCATCGGGCCGAGATCGCCAGGCTCTGGGGCTCGCAAGCGCTACCCGCAGCGCCGGGGCTGACTGCGGTCGAGCTGTTTGAAGCGGCGGCGCGTGGCGAGATCAAAGCGTTGTGGATTGCCTGTACCAACCCGGCGCAGTCGCTGCCGAATCAGGCCCTGGTGCGTGCGGCATTGGCCCGCTGCGAATTCGTGATCCTGCAGGAAGCCTTTGTCGGCACCGCCACCGCCGCCTTTGCCGACCTGCTGTTGCCGGCCGCCACCTGGGGCGAAAAAGACGGCACTGTGACGAACAGCGAACGCTGCATCAGTCGCGTCAATGCTGCGGTGCCGGCGCCCGGCCAGGCAAGGCCTGACTGGCAGATCGTGCGCGACATCGCCCGGCTGATACAGGGGCCGCTCGATCCCGCGGGCCATGACCTTTTCGCCTTCGACTCGCCCGAGCAGCTCTGGCTGGAGCACCGCGAAGCGACGCGTGGCCGCGACCTCGACATCAGCGGCCTCAGCTATGCGCTGCTCGATCAATCGCCGCAGCAATGGCCCTACCCGGAGGGCGCAAGCCAGGGTCAGGCGCGCTTGTACACAGACCGGCGTTTCGCCACATCCAGCGGCCGCGCACGCTTCATCACCAAGCCTTATGTGTTGCCGGCTGAGGGCATCGACGCCCGGCACCCCTTGGCGCTGACGACCGGCCGCATGCGTGACCAATGGCACGGCATGAGCCGCAGCGGCACCGTGCCGGGGCTGTTTTCTTTCGAGGGTCTGCCCAGTATTCGGATGCACCGTCAGGAGTTGTCGCGGCGCCGGCTCAGCAGCGGTGATCTGGTGCGTTTGCGCTCGCGCCGCGGCGAGCTGGTGTTGCCGCTGCAGCTTGATGATTCGGTCGCGCCGATGCAAGCTTATGTGGCTATGCATTGGGGCAGTGAGTTCGTCGGCGGGCAGGACTCAGCGGGCCATGCGCTGCAAGGCGTGAATGCCGTGACCCAACCGGCCTCCTGTCCCGATTCACGACAGCCCGAATTGAAGTTCGCTGCGATCACGGTGGAAGCGGCTTTGCTGCCTTGGCGACTCAGCGCTTGCGCCTGGGTGCCTGCTGCGCAGGGCCCAGCCTTGCGCCAGGCCTTGCAGGCGCTGATGCCAATGCTCGGGTATGCACATTGCGTGCCGCTGGCCGGCCATGGCGCTTTCGAAGGCCTTCAGGGTTGGTTGCTGGAAGGCGCACATTCGAGCCGACCTGGCGCCGATATGCAGCAGCGCTTGGCAATAGCACTCGGTTTGCAAGCGGAGGCCGGCGCGGGTCAGTTGCTGCGCTATGCCGACAGCCAGCGCGGCCGTTGCCGGCTGCTGCGTTTGTCCGGCGCCGGCGAGCAGGCGCGTCTGCAAGCCTTGTTGCGGGTTGGCGAAGGCGATGAGGGCGCATGGCTGGTTCAACTGTGGCGCGAAGCCTTGCCTGCTGCTCCGCATGGACGCTGGCTGCTGGCGCCCGATGCCGGCGACCGACGCCCACTCCAGGCCGCCAGCGCGCAGGTCTGCAACTGTTTCGACATCAGCGAACAGAAGATCAGCGCATGCCTGGCCAGAACCGATGGCAGCCTGGCCGCGCTGCAAGCCGAATTGCGCTGCGGGACCCAATGCGGCTCCTGCCTGCCGGTGCTGCGGCGACTGGTTTCAAGGCAAAAAACGATGGAGATTTCTGCATGAATCAAGCCTGCAGCGTCGCGCTGGTCGGCGCCGGACCCGGCGATCCGGAACTGCTGACCGTCAAGGCCATGAAGCGGCTGCAAGCCGCCGACGTGGTGCTCAGCGATGACCTGGTCGACCCGCGTGTACTGGCCTTGCTGCGGCCCGAAGCGCGGCTGCTTCGCGTCGGCAAGCGCGGCGGCTGTGTCTCGACCGAACAGCGCTTCATTCACGAGTTGATGATCCGCGAAGCCCGCGCCGGTCGGCGCGTCGTTCGACTCAAAGGCGGCGATCCATTCGTGTTCGGCCGTGGCGGCGAGGAGATCGATGCATTGCGCGCTGCGGGCATCGATGTTGAAGTGGTCAGCGGCCTGACCTCAGGCCTGGCCGCGCCGGCCAGCCTTGGAATTCCGGTCACCGACCGGCGTTGCACGCCGGGCGTGGCACTGGTGACCGGCCACAACGGCGAAGGCGGCATCCAACCCGATTGGGCAGCGCTGGCAAAAAGCCGCTTGACGCTGGTGATTTACATGGGTGTGGCGCGAGCTGGCGGCATCGTCCAGGCCTTGCTCGCCGGCGGCCTGGCGGCTGACACGCCGGCTGCCGCAATTGCGGCCGCGCATACCGCCAAGCAGCGCCAACAGGTCTGCACGCTTGGCGATTTGCCGGCCATGCTGCAGCGCGAACGTCTTGCCAGTCCGGCCATCCTGATCGTCGGCGAGGTGGTCGGTTTGTCTGCCGCTTACCGTGAACTGCTCGAGCAACTGTCAAATGACCCGTCGATTGCGCGAGCCGGTTGAATTCCCGGCGCGCATTTACACTGCGCCATGCAATTTGCTTCAGTCATCCAGGACCGCGCCCAGCAGGCAATGCCGGCCTGTGTGACTGACCTTGAGCGACGCAATCCAGCATGAATATTCTGCAAGCCGCAGGCCAAACTGAAATCGCCGCTGCGATCTTCAAGGCTGGCCAGGGTTTTCATCAGCAGGGAAAAATCCACGAGGCGCTGCAAAAATACATCGAAGTACTGGAAGTCCAGGCCGGTCATTTCGATGCCTTGCAAGGCAGCGGCAATATCCTGTGCCAGCTGGGTTTCAAAGCCGAGGCCCTGAATGTCTACGATCTGGCGATCAAGGCCAGACCGGGCGACGCCGGCATTCACATCGATCGCGGTTGCCTGTTGGCCGATCTTGGGCGTCAGGAAGAGGCAATGGCTTGCTTTGGGCGGGCGCTTGAACTCAAGCCCGATGACGCCATTGCGCAATTCAACCGAGGCAATTTGCTGCGAGCTTCAGGCCGGCTTGAAGAAGCGGCCAGCAGCTTTCAACGCGTGATTGCGTTGAGCCCGGACTATGCCCTCGCGCACAACAATCTGGGCAGCATCCTGAAAGATCTCGACCGGCATCACGAGGCGCTGAGTTGCTATCAACGCGCCCTTGAAATTGCCCCGGATTTTTTCGAGGTCCGGCTTAATCTGGCGATTGCCTATCTCCAGGTGGGTGACCTCGAGCGGGGCTGGGAATATTACGACGCACGCTGGCAAACCCAGGGCAGCGGCAAAATCGAAGCAGAGTTCGAGCGGCCCTTGTGGCTCGGCGATCAGCCGCTCGATGGCAAGACGATCTTGCTGCATGCCGAGCAAGGCCTGGGCGATACGCTGCAGTTCTGTCGTTATGTCCAGAAGGTCAAGGAGCTTGGCGCTGCTGTGATCCTCTGCGTTCACAAGCCCTTGATCGCCCTGCTCAGCCATTTGCAGGGCGTGGATGTCTTGATTGAAAAGGGCAGCGAACTGCCTGCGCATGACTATCAATGCCCGCTGATGAGCTTGCCAAGGGCCTTCAGGACCCGGCTCGCCAACATCCCCAGCGCGGCCAGCTATATCGTCACCGACAAGAGCAAGGTCCTGTTCTGGCGCAAGAAAATCGACGCCGGTTTGAGTTTGAAGGTCGGTCTGGCCTGGAGCGGCAGCCCGAAGAACGAAGAGGACCATCGCAGGAGCATCGCATTCGCCGAGTTCAGCCAGATGCTGCCTGAGGCTGCTGCCTGTGTCGTTCTGCAAAATCAGGTGCGGGCCGCGGATCTGGATCTGCTCGCAGCTTGGCCGGAGATCAGGTATTTCGGCGAAGAACTGGATCTCCCGGCCGCTGCCGTGGTCTGCGAACAGATGGATGTCATCGTCACGGTGGACACCAGCATTGCGCATCTGGCTGGTGCGCTGGGGAAACCGGTCTTTGTCTTGCTGCCTTACAGCGCTGACTGGCGCTGGCTGAAGGATCGCAGCGACAGCCCTTGGTACCCATCCGCGACCTTGTTCAGGCAGCATCGTCTGGGCGACTGGAGCGAAGTCGTGCGGCGGGTCAGGCTCGAATTGCAGGAACTCGCCCGGCTGAAGAGTCCGGCTTGAGCGGGCCGAAGGTTCTTACACTGCGCGATGCAATTTGCCCCAATCATCAAGGAAATCGGCCGCGGCACCAAAGGTGCGCGCGATCTCGACAGCCAGCAGGCCGAGACATTGTTCGGGCAGATCCTCGACGGCCTGGTGCCCGACATGGAACTCGGCGCGATCCTGATCGCGCTGCGCATCAAGGGCGAGAACCAGACTGAACTCTCCGGTTTCGTCCGCGCGATGCAGGCCCGCACGGCCACAGTCGAGGTCCCGCAAGGCCACCGCTGCGTGCTGCTGCCGACCTTCAACGGCGCCCGCAAGCAGGCCAATTTGCTGCCCTTGGTCGCCTTGTTGTTGGCCCGCGAAGGCGTGCCGGTACTGATCCACGGCCGGCACGATTTTGACAGCCGCGAAAGTCCTTTTGCCCTGTTCGAAGCGCTCGACCTGCCCTTGAGTCAGTCGGTTGCCGAGGCTTCGGAGCGCTTGCGCAGCGCAAGCCTGGCCTGCTTGCCGCTGTCGGCCTTGAACCCGGGCCTTGACCGTTTACTGGCCTTGCGCCCGCGTCTGGGCGTACGCAACAGCGGCCACAGCGTGGCCAAACTGCTCGACGCCGCGCCTGGACATAGCGTGCGGGTGGTGGCTGTCACCCATCCCGAATACCTGCTCAGCATGGGCGAAGTCTTGCTGCCGCTGACCGAACAAGGCGGCCGCGCCTTGCTGATGCGCGCCAGCGAAGGCGAGGCCTATGCCCATCTGCGCCGCCGGTCCCAACTCTATGGATTTATCAATGGTCAGCGCAGTGACCTGCACCCTTCTGACAGCGCGGACATCGATTGGCCTTTGTCAGACGCCTGCGGCGCGGCGGCTAATGCTGCCTTGATCGAGTCGATGTTGGCAGGCCGCGAGCCTGTGCCGCCGCGCATCAC
>Ga0114978_10001941_pt1 | contig 17281 bp, 18 predicted proteins | sample S_140212_EF_Meta_FD_87027 | JGI IMG/M metagenome (GOLD analysis project Ga0114978, IMG submission 87027) | Freshwater microbial communities from Lake Simoncouche, Canada to study carbon cycling - S_140212_EF_MetaG | ecosystem: Environmental > Aquatic > Freshwater > Lake | place: Lake... | reverse complement strand
TGTGGAATAACAATACGAATAGGTTTATTGGGGTAATTGAATTCTCCAGTCTGAGAAAAAGTAAACTGAAAATAAAAAAGCAGAAAAGTACCAATTAGACATTTACTTTTTAACATACAAGGTTACTTTCAATGAAAGACTGTTTGAAGTACATTCAACAAGAATAGAAAGTATCTTTCAGTACAAATACTTTGTATTAAGAGAATTTGGGATATTCACTTTCCCTGATCTAAGAAAAAACCAAGTAGGCTTTAGTCTATGCCTAATTAGAAAATCAATTTAAAACTGCTCTCTTGTATCTCTATTGCATCAAGTCTTTTACCAATCATCTCCGTTACATGATGAACGGAGGTGCCATCTAAAACAGTCAAAATTGAAGAGTTAAGTGCAGATGAGATACTTGAGGAAAGCTCTTTTCCATCACCAGCCGTTAACTTCAAAATATTAACTTTTGAGATCTCAATATCGCCTTTTTGTTTGTTCCATACTGGTTGAGTGTCAACACAAAATTCCCCAGATCTTGACGGTAGTTTACTTGCCCATGTTCCACAAAGCTCTATTTTTTGACGCTCCTTACTAAAGACAGTAACTGGTTTATCTAGTGTGATTGATAATTTTTCTTTAGGAAATTTCTTGGCGACACCAATATCGATTAAAGCTTTGGGAATACTCAACGACAAAGACATCACACAAGGACATATCAAGCAAAGTAAAAAGAAAGAAATTGTTTTAAGAAATATATTCATGTTTTCTTTGCTTGATAAAGGTAGATTATTTAAAAACTACTCTTTTTCTCCACCAACAAGTCCGAGTAAAGCCAAGAGACTTTGAAACACATTAATAATATCTAGATACAAAGAAAGAGTTGCACTGATGTAGTTTGTTTCGCCTCCATCAATAATTTGCTTGATGTCATAGAGCATATAGGCACTAAAAATACCAATACCAAGCATGGAAATAACCATCATTCCAACGCTTGAGCCCACAAAAACGTTGATGATACCGCCAATCATCATGATTACAGCACCAACGAACAACCACTTGCCCATTCCAGAGAGGTCTTTTTTAATGACGGTAGCTAGACTTGCCATGACAAAGAATACGCCAGCCGTACCACCAAACGCAGTCATCACAAGTGATGCCCCATTTTTAAATCCCAGTACATTGGCTATCAAACTACTGAGCATTAAACCCATGAAGAAAGTAAAACCCAAAAGCACAAAAACTCCAGAGCCAGAGTTTTTTGTTCTCTCAATGGCATAGATGAATCCGAAGCCACCAACCAACATGGCAATTAAACCAACCCATCCGCTGAGAACACTGCTCAAACCTGATTCAACACCGATCCAAGCGCCCACAACTGTGGGTAACATACTTGCGGCAAGAAGCCAGTAGGTGTTCCTAAGTACGCGATTACGTTGTTCAGAGGTTGTTAATACGTATCCAAAGCCAAGAGTTTGATTTGATTCAATCATGTTGAGCGCCTTAAAAAAATAATATATGTCAATTGGTTTACTTAATTTCGCGATTCTTTTTTTTACTAAAGAAAGTCATCAACACCTAAAAAAAACAGAAACAGGGTTTTGATTAATTCGGCCGTTGTCGTTTGTTTCTCAAGAGCAACTAGCATAAGCTAGATTGAAATCAAGGAGCTACCTTGATCTCATTCACCGCTAGTTTTTATGGCAAAACTTATACATTTTCGGAGCTCAAATTCGCATTGGCATTTTTCTTTTTTTGTAAGAATTTGCCCAAGGCTATCACAAATACAGTACATAAAGTGGGGACCGCATATTCAAGAATGGGGTTTTCACTGATGAATTCATGAATTGCTCTGTCATTGATGATTGCTTCTCCGCTGACCCAGCCAATAAGTGCCGCCCCAAGGGTCACAATGAAAGGGAAACGGCTCATGAGACTCATCATGACGTTGCTGCTGAAAATAATCAATGGAATGCTTATTGCAAGACCAATGGTCAACAGCAACATGGACCCCTTCGCAGCTGCAGCCACACCGATCACATTATCTAAACTCATGATTAAATCAGCTACCAAAATTGTGAAAATGGCCGAACGAAGAGTAGTATGCTCTTTAGATTCACCCTCTTCCTCATCATTTTCAGACAACAACTGAACTCCAATCCACAAAAGCAATACGCCTCCAATGATTTGAAGGTATTCCATCTCAAGAAGTTTAGCCGCAACTATTGTCAGGACAATTCTTAATACAACTGCAGCACCTGACCCAAAAAGAATCGCTAATTTTCTTTCTTTAGGTGGAAGACTTCTTGCGGCAAGCGCAATGACCACTGCATTGTCGCCAGATAAAATAATATTGATCCATATGATCTTTAATAGATCGATCCAAAATTCAGACGTAGAAAGGACATCCATCGTAAGTGTTCAAAAAGTTATACATTTAGACATTCTACTAAAAAACAAATATCATTTGTAAATACCTTTTTTTTGTGTGTCTTTATGCTTATGTTCAAATAATCCAACTTATTATTGCGAATATTGAATTCCAATCTCTTTAAGTGTTGCTGTACAGATCTACTTGGGAAACAAATGAAAACAAAATTTTTACCGCTGATATTTGTCGTTCTATTGAGCTTGACATGTGTGGGTGTCAATGCTTCGAAGCGAATGGGTTCGGGTAAACCCGTAGGTCAACAGTCAAACAATGTGTCCCAACGCGAGGCAGCAAAGCCAGCACAACCTGGTACACAACCGTCTGCGAGCCCATCAACGGCACCTACCCCAGCTCAAGCACCGGTTGCAAGCCCAACTCGAAGGCCCTGGGCGGCGATGGCTGGAGGACTTGCAGCTGGTTTGGGATTGGCTTGGCTTGCACACTCAATGGGCTTAGGCGCGGAGTTTGGTCAATTTTTAATGTTTGGCTTGCTAGCCTTTATTTTAATTGCCGTCGTTGGTTACTTCATGCGCAGAAGAAACAACTCTCGACCCAATGATCTTGCACCGATGGCGTTTCAGGGTGCTGGCAGCTCTTTGTCTTCAAGCACAAATGTAAATGCACACAATCAGTCAAGTCATTTGTTTACTGGTCATCAGTCTCAGCCTGTCAACAACCAAGTTGCCCCTGGCTCGAATCAATCACTTCACTCAAACTACTCTTCTGTTTTAAACCCAACGAATTGGTCAATTCCTGAAGGATTTGATGTCAATGGCTTTTTAGAAACTGTTAAAAAAGGGTTTATCAGCATGCAAGATGCCTGGGATAGATCAGATACTGCGCTCATGAGAACATGGATGACTGACGACATGTTGTCAGAAATTAAAGTTCAATTAAGCGATCGTGATTCATCACCACTTTTTGCACAGATTGCTAAAACAGAGGTCAATGAACTTGAAGCGGTTTTACTGGGAATTGAACAAGCAGGAGATAATTATTTGGCCAGTGTGGAATTTAAAGGAATGATTAAAGAGGGCCTCCATGCCGATCCTGAGCCATTTAAAGAAGTATGGAACATGAGCTACTCTAAGTCGGGCAATAAAGTCTGGTTGATTGCTGGAATTCAACAGGTCTCATAAAAAAAGTTAATTTGAAGTACTGATATAAGGAATCTGACTATTTTAAACGGCATAGCTCGATGATTTTGTGCCGTACTTCAATTGATTGTGATCTCAAGAGAAAGTTTTTTTTAGATGGCAATTCAAAATAAAAGCGATGATAGGTATTTTCTTCTAAATGCAAATCAAATTGTAAAAAAAATATCAAATCATGAAATCAGTTGTGAATCTGTAGTCCGATCTTGCTTTGAGCGAATTGAAGCGCGAGACCATGTAGTTAAAGCATGGTCGCAACTCAATAAGAGCACTGTAATCAAGGAATCAAAAAAGCTCGATAAAGTACAAAAAAAACAACTCTTACACGGACTGCCAATCGGTTGGAAAGATATCATTGACTGTAAGGGTTATATAACAACTTGCGGCTCGTCAATTTACAAAAATAACTTGGCCTTGATCAATGCTGCGCCTGTATCCATGAGTATTCGATCCGGTGCCATGGTTTTAGGTAAAACGGCCACAACTGAATTTGCAACCAGTTTTCCCGCAGCGACTACCAATCCTCATAATCCACTGCATACGCCAGGAGGTTCGTCCAGTGGTTCTGCTGCGGCGGTGGCGGACTTTATGGTACCCGTTGCAGTTGGAACCCAAACCGGTGGCTCAGTGATTCGACCCGCTAGTTTTTGTGGAATTGTTGGCTTCAAGCCAAGTTTCAATACCATCAGCAGATATGGAGTCAAACAAGTTTCCGACAGCTTAGATACAGTAGGGACATTTTCAAGAAATGTAGAAGATACGGCGCTTTTATTGGCTGGACTTACAGGAAGAAAAGAGTATTTTGATATTTCAAAAATAAAGCCTTTAAAAATTGCAATTTGCAAGACTGAAAATTGGAATTTTGCTGAAAAAATGATGATCGAATCCATTTACTTGGCAAGTCGCTTATTTTCAAAAAATGGTATAAATATCAAGGAAATTAATCTTCCCGATGTATTCAAGAGCCTTGATTCAGCGCATCACGATATTGAATATTATGAACTCTCCAGAGCGCTACAGCATGAATATCTAACGACCCCCAATTTATTGTCTAAGGCAATTAAAACGCGAATAGTCAAGGGGGAACAAATCAAGTTATCTCAATATCACTTGGCGTGTGAATTGAATCAAAGGTGTAAGGACGTCATCAAAGAAAAAATATTTTCTAAATTTGATCTGCTGCTTACCCCGAGTGCTTTGGGGGTAGCCCCTAAAGGCTTAACTTCGACTGGTGATGCAACTTTTAACCGCATTTGGTCGTCAATGGGAGTGCCTTGTATCACCCTACCTGGCTTTACAGGTTCAGACAACCTTCCATTGGGCATTCAATTGATTGGGCCAATGAGAGGGGACGTTGAAGTTTTATCAAAGGCCTTATGGATTGAGAAATTATTGAAAAAATCACTCTAAATATAAATCAGTTGTGTTTAAAAGGTATTGCCACTCTTGAGATAGTGGTTCACAATCTCCGAACCCGTTGCAAACCAGACCTTAGAGTGACCAGAAATATATTCTAAAGATTTTCGAAGCGAGTCAATTCGGTGTGGCACTCCAATCATAAAGGGGTGAAGACAAATAGCCATCACTCGACCAGACTGCTCCCCTTCTCGGTATAAAACATCAAATTGTTTTCTTATCATTTGCTCAAAATCATCTCCGCCACCAAATCGATAGTAGATGTGATTTGAGTCATTTATTTCGTATGAGTAAGGAATTGAAACAATTTTTTTGCCACTGACATTCATCACGTAGGGTTGATCATCATTGACCCAGTCGGCAACGTAAGTACATCCCTCATCAATGAGATGATCCAACGTATTCCACGATTCAGCCAGTGCCGATCCAAGCCAACCCACAGGTCGCTTACCACTGGTTTTTTCCAATATCTCGAGACAATTATGTATGAGCTCTCTTTCCTGCTCAGCAGGTACGGCATTGAGCCTTTGAGTATTGGTCTTGTTGTGCCCAACAAGCTCCCAGTCTAAGCGCATGCATTGTTCAATAATTTCCGGATGATGAATACAAATATCGCTGTTGACAGTCGGAGAAGCTCTAATCCCAAGCTCCTTCATGACTTCAAATATTCGCCATATACCAACTCTATTGCCATAATCTCTTTGCGACCATGCTCGGACGCTTGGAGCGGGTCCCTTGCCTTCAAAAGGATGTCCGGATAGTCCATCCTTGAGTGAAAAAAACTCAATATTTGGAATCACCCAAACTGCTAAATTGGCATTGTTTGGCCAGCTTATTTTGGGCCTTTGAGTAATGGGTACAAATGGAAAAGGTCCGTAATCTTGGGGTTCCATATTTACTCCTCTTGTGCGCCAGCAGCTTTTACAACAATGGCCCATTTCGGTACTTGTTGCTTAATCAACTGCGTAAATCTCTCGCTTGTACCCGTTGAAGCCTGAATTCCCAAGGTCTGCATTCTCTCTGACATTGCGGGTGTGTGCATGATGACATTGATTTCTTTGTTGATCTTGTTGGCAATATCAAAGGGCAATCCAGCTGGGCCTAACAATCCATACCACGAAGAGGCTTCATAGCCAGGGACACCTGACTCAGACACAGTGGGTAAATCGGCAAGAGGTGAGAATCTTTTTTCTGTTGTGACTGCCAAGGGGCGAACGGCTTTGGTTTTAACGTGCTGAAACAAGGACGCCATGTCACCAATATAGACTTGAACTTCACCCGACACAAGTGCAGTGATAGCCGCCCCACCGCTCTTGTAGGGCACATGAACCATATCAACTTTGGTCATCAGTTTTAAAAGTTCAGCGCTTAAATGCAATGAACTTCCCTTTCCTGAGGAGCTAAAGTTTAAAGCTCCCGGTTTAGCCTTCGCTAATTCGATCAGTTCTTTTATATTTGTTGCATTGACACTTGGATTGACAAACACAACAAAAGGTCCTGAGGCCAACTCAACAATTGGGGTCAGATTTTTCGTGGGATCAAAGTTTCTATTTGGATAAGCCGTTACGTTGACTGCGATGGTACTCGTCGCACCAATCATTAAAGTGTATCCATCCGGTGCTGATCGAATCACATAATCGGTACCAATGGCCCCCCCTGCCCCAGGCCTGTTATCAACAACCACAGTTTGTCCAAGCTTGTCTCCCAAAGATTGAGAAACGATGCGAGCCAATAAATCATTTGTACCACCAGGCCCAAAGGGCACAACCAGTTTAATGGGTTTGTCTGGCCAAGCTTGCGAGAATGAGGACGTGCAAAAAAATGAAATTAAAAATAAGCATAGAATTTTAAACTTATACATACTTTAAAACCCAATCTATAAATGTATCCACGTTTTTGAACTGATCACAAGAGTTAACTTTATCTAAGTTAATTCATTATTTCAGTTAGAACGTAAATGTCAATAGATTTTTTAATTGACAACTTGAAATGCAATCAGATCAACAGCTTTTCTAATGAAGCCTTGCTCAGAGGTAGCCTCTTTATTCAAGAGCTAAGAGCTAAGAGCTAAAAATTCAAATTAAAGAACGCTTGTAAAATACGACAACTCAACCAATCCTCAAGCTCAGGCTAGAAGACCTTTCATTTAAGAGGCAAGATTTAAAACCACCCCTGTAATTTGATTCGCTCGCGGAGACGATAAATAAACAACCGCATCAGCGACTTGCTCAGGATCGATTAAAGTTTGAAACATTTTATCCTTCGGAATATCATCGATCCTAGTTTCATCATTGAAGATCTCTTTGGCAATGGTTGCCATCACCTTTAAGATGCGATCGGTTTTTGTAGAGGGTGGATTGACACCTAAAACTCGAACGGATTTTTGATGTGGACCTTTGCCCAGCGCTTTCGTAAAAGCCACCAAAGCTGCATTGGCTGTCGAGCCACAAATGTAATCAAATGATGGTTTTTCAGCGGCCATACCAATGATGTTAAGGATCACACCGTGATTTCTCTCCACCATGGCGTTGTAAATTTCTCGTGATAGATTGATATAGCCAAATAATTTAAGTTCCCATGAGTGTCTCCAAGCGCTGTCGTTGACTGCCGTGATGCTGCCGCCAGGAATGTCGCCTGCGTTGTTGATCAAAATATCCACATCTGAGTGTTGAAGGATGATCTGCATCAGTTGCTGTGGATTTCTCAAATCGGCCGACATGATCTCCACCTCTACCGCAAACTTATCCTGTATTGATTTTTGCGTGCTGAGCAAATCGTCTGTATTTCTTGCAACCAGCACAAGATGACACCCTTCCGCTGCAAAAGACAGTGCGCAGGCCGCACCAATGCCCTTGGATGCACCAGTGATCAATACTTTTTTATTCTTTAAATGCAGATCCATCGTGAACTTTCGTGAGAACTTAGGAGTTGAGTGTTATTTTCGCGAATCAATGAAACGCTGTATTTTGGCGTGTTTTTCAATGTTGAAAATGTCCTCTATGGCTACGATCTCAATGCGAGGGGTGACTTTGACGGAAATTTGGACCGTTTCTGTCAAATGACGCATCAAATGCTCTTTGTCAAGGACCTGTGTGGCGATGCGGACTTTCAATTCATCCATGGAGAAGGGATCGCTTGCGACGGCTTTGCAGACTTCGACTTGAAACTCATCGATACCGGTGATGCTCTGAATGCCATTGAGCAAAACACTGGGGTTGATCAACATGCCTTTGACTTTGACCAAATCTTTGGCTCTCGTCACTGGCCCCACAATTCTATCGCCTTGTCTGCCGCAGTTTGGGCAGGCATCGTTTGCAATGGAGACGTAGTCGCCAATGAGAAAACGTATCAACACCGTCCCTCTTCGGTCTAGGTGGGTTACTGCAAGTGCACCTCGTTCGCCATTGTTGAGCCGTTTGCCACTCTCTATATCCACGACTTCGTGAAATTGGGCCTCAGGTGTTGGGTTGTGCCAGTCACTTTCTTCTTTGCATTGTGCAAAAGCGCCAAGCTCAGTGGACCCGTAGCGATCGAAAACGATTTGATCCTTGGCGCGTAATGCTTTAAGACAACGCCGAATTTCATCCCTCATGGCCATGCTAGAAGCCTCACCCGTGATGGCACACATTCGAACACTTTGAAAATCAGCTTCAAGTTCTATGGCTTTGATGAGCAGTCGCCTAAGAAAACTGGGTATACCCCATAAAATGGTGGGCCGATTTTGTTCGATCAAGCGGATGCACTCTTGCATTGAACGCTGGAGATCGTGCTTGGCATTTTTAGCGCCAGGCAGTGCTGCAAAGATCGTGGCTCCTGCTGCATAGGCATTGGTCACTGATCTGAGATAAGCGCCCATGGGTGCGGTGGTCAAGGGAAAGAGGTTGGCAATGATGTCGGTGCTAAAGATGCCAGAAATTTCGGCCACTCTCTTGGATTGAAACAAGTAATTGTGGTAGTCGTGAGTCGTATTGAAAAAAGGCGTTGGCTCCGATGTGGTTCCTGTTGTGTAAATCACTTCCCACAGAATTCTTTCTTGAAGAGGCAAGTCCTTGAGTTGAATTCGAAAACTTTCCGGATTTTCCATCAAGGCTTGCTTATGGGTCAGAGGCAAACGGATCAAATCGTCCGTTGTTTTGATCAAAGAGACGTCGATTCCTTCTTTGGACCAAAGCTCTTTGTAGTAGGGATGGCCTTTTTCACAAATTGACAGAATTTCTTGCAGTTTTTCATTTTGCACCTCTTGAATCGCAGCATTTGAATTGAAGATAGACATCTTGTGAGTTCAAATTCTTTTAATGAGTGCAGTCTTGTCGTTTTGAAACACCAGATCGTTGTGTTGATTAAAAACCAAGTCTCTGAACACCACAATGCCTCGGTCAATTTTGCTGGTTTCTCGCTTGCTGAGTATTTCAACTTCCGTCCTAATCATGTCGCCCGGTCGAACGGGCGCTAGAAACCTTGCATTTTCTATCGTCAATAAAGCAATGATTGATTTTGAAAATAAATTACCCGTCATGGCCGTTGTGAACGACATGATCAAGTGGCTAGGACAAATGAGTCCATTGTTGCTGGAGGCTTTGGCAAAGTTTTCGTCAATGAACAAGGGCACTTCGTAGCCGACGAGTTTACAAAATTGCAGGTGATCTTCAAGCGTGACAAGCCTCGTGCGGGTTGAATATCTTTCCCCCAAAATAAAGTCTTCCCAATAATGGTTGAAATATTCGTTTTTCAAAATGGTCTTTCTTGGTTCTTTGGTAAGCGTTTTTTTGGGTGTTTGACTTGAGGTGAGCCATGCTTGTTGGTCAAAAACTTCATTTTATATTATGATGGTAATGCAGTTTAATTTTAATTCTTGGGTAGGCTCTTCTAAGCCGATCCGCTTGTCAAGGAAACAAAAGTGAATCCATTTACAAAAAAAAGATTTTTTAACTTGATTGAATTGTTTTATTTTTTTGTTCTTTGCTGTATGTGCTCACTGACGAACGCGCAAAGTTATCCTGATCGACCTGTTCGAATTGTAAACACATTCCCAGCAGGTGGATCCGGCGACACGGTGCTCAGAATCATTTTTGAGAAGGTGGGTAAAAATATGGGTCAACCCTTTGTCATCGATACTCGAGCGGGCGCTTCAGGAGCCATCGGTACGAGCAACGTCGCCTTGTCAAGTCCTGATGGATACTCACTGCTCCTTGGGACGGCAAGTACGTTTGGGACCAATTCAGCCACGCAAAAGTCCCTGCCCTACGATCCCATCAATGACTTTACGCCCATTGTCATGATGGCGACAACCCCTTATTTGTTGCTGGTCAATCCCAATGTGCCTGCATCGAACGTTGCAGAGTGGGTCAAGTACGCCAAGCTCAACGCTGGGAAATTGAACTTTGGCTCTTTTGGCTTAGGCAGTTCCAACCACTTGGCCTATGAACTCTTTCGACAAAAGAGCGACATTGAAATTACGCACATTCCCTACAAGGGAGGCGCGCCCCTGATCACTGCTTTGATTGCCGGTGAAATTCAAACCTCCATGGATGTCTATTCCACCTCTTATCCCAACGTGAAGTCTGGTCGTTTTAAATTGCTAGGCGTTGCTTCTGCCAAGCGGTTTTCTTTGTTGCCCGATGTCCCTACCCTGGCAGAGCAAGGCTTTGCCGTTGAAGGGGGAACATTTTTTGCGTTGCTGGGTCCTGCGAAACTGTCACCCAATGTGGTTGAATTGCTCAACCGAGAGGTCAACCGCGTGCTAGAGACGCCCGATATTCGAGAAAAGCTAGCGCTTCAAGGCGTAGAACCCGTGGGTGGTCCTCCTGAAAGACTTGCTCAAGTCATCCGTAAAGAGTTGGACAAGTGGAGCCAGTTGGTTAAAACGGCAAGTTTGAAGTTTGATTGACTAGAAGGTCAAACTTTGGCCCGTGAGCTTCTTAGCACCTCAGATCACGGCACATAAGCTCTTGACCATGGGCCGTTCAAGGTGAGCGCTCAACCTAACAGTGCTTGACTATTTTTGAATGCAAAGAATCCTATTGTTTATTGAACGGTGATGCCTTTTCTGGAAATCAAATCACGCCAACGTGCCACCTCGGCTTCAATGCGTGCGGCAAATGCTTGAGGGGTGACATCGGTCGTGATGGTTGCACCTTGGGTGGCGAAAGCCTCGCGGGTTTTGGGTTTGTTCAGGGCAGAGATGAATTCCTGCCTCAATCTATTGACCAAGTGAGCTGGCGTGCCATGGGCGACCAATGCACCGAACCAGATTTGGGCCTCGTATTGTGGGTACCCAGACTCTGCAAAGGTGGGCACATCAGGGAGCTGGGCCATGCGTTCTTTCCCTGAGATCGCGATGGGCATTAAGCGAGCGGCTTTGATGAGCCCCATCGGACTGGCAACACTGGATGTGCCAAAGTCAACGTTTCTTGCCACGACCTCGTTCATGGAGGCGGCGACTCCTTTAAAAGGAATGTGCACGACCTTGATTTTGGCAACGTCAAAGAAAAGCTCGCCAGCCAGATGCGAAGACGTTCCTTGTCCACCGGAGGCGTAACTCAAGAGCTTTGGCGTGGAATTGGCCAATTCGACCAATTGCTTGACCGTCTTGGCGGGCAGATCTGTTCTGGCCCAAAGAATAGTTGGAGCCTCGGCAACGATGGTGACGGGACTGAAATCCTTAAGACTGTCATAGGGCAATTTGGGGTAGAGTGCAGGAGAGATGGTGAACGAGTTCTCGGTAAAAAACAAGGTGTAACCGTCCGGAGCAGACTTGGCCACCAAATCTGCTCCAATGGTCGTTCCTGCCCCCGCTTTGTTTTCAACAATGACTTGTTGACCAAGTTGCAATGACATCTCGCCAGCCAAGGCGCGAGCGGCGATATCGGTGAATGAGCCTGGGGGGACGGGCACAATGATGCGCAAGGGCTTGGTGGGCCAATCTGGCTGTGCGTTTGAGATGCCAGGCATGGACACCATCAAAGCAAAAATGCAAAAGCAGTTTTGGAGCAAACTTTTCATGATAAGAGACCTAAAGTTTCAACTTGGTTTGGGGCTAAGGAATGGTTTTTGAAGCTCACTGGGTTTATCCAGTATGATTTTCAATCTGATTTTAAAACAATGGTTGTTCCAGTGCTGTTCTTCTTTTTTGGGATTATATGGGAGTATGCTCGCTTGACGCGTTCACTCAGCGACCCCTTTTAAACGGGGATCAAACTCAGGACACCACACACTTCATGAATGATACGAAATTTAAAGCTCAGATTTATCCCCTTCGAGTCTTCAGTGGCCCATCTAGCCTGTCAAATTTACCCAAAGAAGTGACTCGTCTAGGTGTTGGCCGAGTCTTGGTGATTTCTGGCAGAACGGTCTCACGTGCCACCGCTTTGGTCAACGATATTGAGAGTTTACTGGGCGAGCGTTTTGCTGCTCGTTTTGATGAAGTGGATAGGCATTGCTTAGAGCCTTGCATGACCCGAGCGCTGGAAATGGCAAAGGCCTTACAGGTGGATGCAATCGTTTCAGTGGGCGCGGGCACGGCCTGCATGGCTGCTCGTATCTTGGCCATTGCCTTGGCCGAGGAAGAGCCCTTTGAGCGTTTATCGACCCACTACGAACCTGGGAAAGTACCTGTAAGTCCTCGTTTGTACAAGCCCAAAGTGCCGATTTGGAATGTCTTGACCACAGCAACATCGGCCCAAAATGGTGCAGGAGCAACCATGAAAACCTATCCCCAGGCAGAGCGCTGGGAGTTTTTTGATCCCAAAACCCGAGCAATGGGTGTGTTTTGGGACGCAAATGCACTGGCAAGCACCTCGGAGTCGGTCTCAAGGGCTGCGGGTTTATCGACCCTTTGGTTCAGCTTGATGCGAATGGGTGGCGTGGGTCATGCCAATCCACTGGTTCAAGGCGATCGTCACCAGGCGTGGCGTTTGGCATTGGCGTCAATGGATCATTTGGGGCTGCCAGTCGATGCAAACGCTCGGATCGATATGTGTGCGGCCTCTTATTTGCACAACCGAGATGTTGATCATGGAGGTCGTCCTTTTGAGCTCCATTGGGTTGTACGCGTTTGTTATGCGTTGGGGGCAGGTCTCATGAGCATCAACGATGACATCGGACCGGGTCAAGCCTATCTTTCATTGACCTGTGCAGCGATTCGCGTCTTTGGAGAACGAGATTTGAGTGCACTTAAAGAGATGTGCTCTTTTCTACCTAAGGTACAACACCACTCTTTGAAAGATTGGGGCGTTGAGGAGATCGCCAATGCCGTGGAGGGGTTCTTTGCATCTAAAGGATTTCGATGTGATTTGAAAACCCTTGGTTTGAAGGCGGATCAATTGCCTCGAGTCAGGGAGATGGCACTGCGCAATTTCAATGCAGACCCCAAAGGCGAATTTATTAAAGAAGTGGATTTGTTAAACAACGTACTCTCTTTGTCCTTTGAGAAGAACACGGCTTAAAACAATACCCAGCAATGATCCCAGAGTCAAAAAAAGCATCACTTAACCAAGCTGCCTCATCTTTAAAACCAACTTCAAAGACTTTGTATGCTGCACTTGATTGGGCAAGAAACTGAAACCGATAAAAACAGTGAAACCAATGAGAGATATTTTTTCATTGAGAGCCCTTTTCTTGAGTCGGTGATTAAAATTTAATCACGATGATTAGAAGCTCCCTTTAATGAATGTAAAAAGAGTTTACCCTTGCATTCTTTTACTTCATATGCAATATTAATTTATCATAAATACAATATTATTTCATTAAAAAGTATACCTAAAAGTACAAATGGAATAATTAAACACTCATTAAAATAAACAAACGAAGGTGATTATATATTCAAAAATAATCAAATTGCTTGGATTAAATTCAATCTCAACAAATTATTTCTAATATTAAATATTTTTATCAAAGTAAACAAAGTTTAAAAGAAACTAAAAACCTAAGGGTATTTATTTAGAAACACTTTGTTGACTTGATTAAACTACTTTTGCACGCTTTAGTGCATGGTCTTTTAATTGAATAAAACTTAATCGGAGTGCCCATGGATAAAATGAATACAGACAAGGCAGTAGGCTTATTTGGTTTGCTTATTGCCGTTTTAGCGGGTCTTGGTGTCACCATACCCTATGTGCCCTTGTTGCTGATTGTGTGTGGATTTGTTTATGGTTACTTTACCCAAGATGACTCAAATATCAGAGTCATGATCAGCGCCCTTGCACTTTCCGCATTTGCAGGTTCTTTGGTGGTTGTGCCAGAAATTGGCACTTATCTCGAAGCGATCGTAGGAAATATTGCAAAGATGGCTCAGGGAGCTTCGATTTTAATCATCTTGCGTAACCTCTATAAACGTCTTCACCCAGATGCTGCTCCTGCAGCTTAAAGGGTTTAATATCCTCATATCGTCTTAAAATAAAGACAAGGTCTGCAGAGAAAAAGAGTTGACTCACTTGACGCCAAAGCCAATTGAGTTAACTCGTTGATCATTCAAGATGGAGTGCAATAGACACGCACTTTTACGCAAGACTCTTGGCGCACTGATTTTAAAATACCAATACCAAAAAGAAAAAATATAAACTTTTCGGTTAAAGTATTGATCTGAAAATATTCTAAAAAAACCAAGCCCTCTAAAGAAGCATTTAAAAAAACAAGCTTCTATACTTTGGACATGTGCTTGCACCAAATAGATTCTCAAGCTTTTGATCTACCAATTGCGGGTTAAAATATCCACCAAGATATAAAACCAAGCCAATCTATGAAACATTTGAAAATTTACCTGACCTATTTAATATTTGGTCTTTTATGCTCGGGACACGCCATGGCCATTGAGGAACCAAAATATGAAGTCATCCAAGTTGATGGGCCCTTTGAAATACGCCATTACGCTCCAATTCTGATTGCCGAAACAATGATTGAAGGCGATATGGACGAGGCCTCCAACAAAGGTTTCAGACTCATTGCTGACTTCATCTTTGGAAACAATCAAGTACCCAATTCAAACGAAAACTCACGAATTGCAATGACCGCGCCTGTAACAATGGAGCCGGTATCCACTAAAATTGCAATGACAGCCCCTGTGACCATAGAGCCCCAGTCGACTGAATTAAACGCAGATATTCAAATGGTTAAAAGGTGGCGCATTCATTTCGTTATGCCTAGCCAATTTACTCTAACAAATATCCCAAAGCCTAAAAACAATGCAGTCACTTTAAGAGAAGTGCCAAGCAAGTTCTTTCTTGTCCACACCTACTCTGGCTTTAATACGCTTGCTCGAGTTCAATCCAAAACAGATGAAGCAATCGCGTGGGCCAATCGAAAGTCTTTGAAAGTCATGAGCTCGCCTCAACTGTCGCGGTACGACCCACCCTGGACATTGCCCATGTTCAGAAGAAATGAAATCATGGTGGAGATATCTGCCCCATAAGTTGCGTTAGGGAAAAGTTTAAGCATCTGTAAGACATGAGTTTAAAAGCAATCAAACTTTACGTTAAATTTCCTTTCTAACTTGGCCGTGTCATCAGGGATAGTTTACAAAGTAGACTTTTAACTTTTACTTAAAAATCACAATCATGCATCCTAGTAGGCGAACTGCGATACTTTTATCGATCATCAACTTGGCTTTAATAGCTAGAGGTACATCCGCAAAAAACAGTTCTGTGGACGATACTGAGTCTAAGGCTAAGGCGATCGATCTACCGCCTAACTACTTGCAACTTTATTTTGTGAAACCCAATCTATTTGGGCAGGGAAAGTATACGTTTTTCGGCTTTGATGTTTACCATGCAAGGTTATGGACCGAAGCAAATAATTTTCTACCTGAAACATGGGAGCAACATCGATTTGCGCTTGAATTAACTTATCTCAGAGACGCAGAGGGAAAAGCAATTGCAAAGCGATCTATAGATGAAATTTTAAAACAAAGAGACTTGGACAAGAGCAAATCTCAATCTTGGTTAAATATTCTAGAAAACCTATTTCCCAATATAAAGAAAGCACAAACACTGACCGGTATTTATACGCCGAATAGTGGTGTCAAGTTCTTTTTCGAAAGAAATTTAATTGGTGAAATCAAGGATCCTGAATTAACAAAGAGTTTTTTTGATATTTGGTTTTCAAACCGGACTTCGGCACCTGATTTAAGAAAAAAATTATTTCAAGGATCTTTTTAATGATTTAATTCTTCCATCATTAATTGAAAGACAAAAAATTCTTTGCAATGATCGATTGTCTAAAAATTAATATCCAAATGAATAACTTTTTGATATTTTTATAAAATTCAGTTGCTCTATATATTGACTTTTAAGCGTTTTCTGAATCTGACAACAATCTGCCTTCATTTGCGGCCACATTTTTGATTGATCTGTCAACGATTACAGTCGATTGCCTAGAGCATGACAAATCTATAATACGGTTATGCATATCTGAGAAAAAAAGTCCCCAGTGTTTGTTTGCCGAAGATATCCGTCTATTCAGTGCTTTGGTTTCTTCTGACGATTTCATGAGTTCTCTCCAATGATTACGCGCAAGTGACTCGTACGGTTTTAATGGCAGTCATAGCTTCTTAGTATTTAACCAAGCTAAGGGCCGTGAATAAATCCTCTACATTTTTTAGTATCAAGCCAGCGGCAAGTTTCAAATCGCGGTCACCTCGCAATTTACGAAAGATCGTGATGAAGTACACTTATTTACATAAATAATGTAAGTCCATTGTTCTGGACAAAACAGGGGGGACAAAAGTTTCTTTTTTTTCAGCGTCTCATTATGAAAAAAGTACTTTTGTATACATTCAGAAATCGAGCGTTTAATTGTCTTTAGCTTAGAACAACTAAGAATCTGACTGTAACGAGTTGGTTTTTTCCCACTAGCGCTAAATGCATTAAAAGGCAAGGCAATGGAGAAACTTGAGGCTTTCTTAGCTTTAAAGCGCACTCTAATACCCACTCATTTTTTTGAGTCTCTTTAAAATCCGTCGTTAATTTTATGAGGGTAAACCAGAATAAATTTATGCCCCGATTCATTGAGATTGATAGATAAAAAAATACGCCCTTTTTATCTTTCTCAAAGACAGGGCATCTCTTTTGTTTTTTTAAAGGTCTACCTGACTTCAATTAGCTTAGCTTAGCTTGGCTTAGCTCAAATTAAGTATTGAAAGCACTAAAAATAATATTTTCAGCCTCTAAATGCCTTATTTTTTCCTTACTATAATTTAATTCAGACATAAGAACATCTCGCGTATCTTGACCAAAATTTGGACCTGGGTGCAGTATTTCACCTGGTGTTGAGCTTAATTTGGGGACCACTCCAGGATGCGTTAATG
>Ga0114978_10001940_pt1 | contig 17283 bp, 16 predicted proteins | sample S_140212_EF_Meta_FD_87027 | JGI IMG/M metagenome (GOLD analysis project Ga0114978, IMG submission 87027) | Freshwater microbial communities from Lake Simoncouche, Canada to study carbon cycling - S_140212_EF_MetaG | ecosystem: Environmental > Aquatic > Freshwater > Lake | place: Lake... | reverse complement strand
TTCGGGCTCTTGCCGCCCAATTCGAGGGAGATTTTTTTCAAATTGCCGGTGGCCGCGCACATGATCTTCCGGCCGGTGGACGTGCCTCCGGTGAAGGCGATTTTATCCACGCGCTCACTTGCCGCCAGGGTCGAACCTGCCGGATCGCCCGGGCCGAGCACGAGCTGGGCCACGCCGGGCGGGAAGCCGGCTTCGTCCATCAACTCAAAGAGCCTCACGGCGGAATGCGGGGTGAGCTCCGAGGGTTTGAGGATGCAACAGTTTCCGGCGGCCAGCCCCGGCGCGAGTTTCCACGCGGCCAGCAGCAGGGGATAATTCCAAGGGATGATCTGGCCGCACACGCCGATAGGTTCGCGCACCGTTTCCGAAACGATGTTGGGGTCGCCGACCTCGTAGGTCTGCCCGTGCGGCTTGGTGGCCAGTCCCGCGTAATACCGAAAACATCCCGCCGCGTCGGCGGCATCGAATCGCGCCTCGCGCAAAGGCTTGCCATTGTTGAGCGTGTCCAGGTGCGCAAATTCCTCCGCTCTGGCCTCGATGAGGTCGGCCAGCTTGAAGAGCTTGGAGGCCCGCTCGCCGGCAGGCGTCCATGGCCACGGTCCATTATCGAAGGCCTCGCGGGCCGCCGAGATGGCGTCCTCGCAGTCCGCGCTAGCGGAATCGGTTGCCTCGCCGAGAACCGAGTTGTCGGCGGGGTTGAGGTATTCCCGGGTTCGGCCGGATTGGGCCGCCACGAAGCGCCCGTTGATGAAGTTAAGCAAGGGGGACATGCCCCGAATTTAACTCAGAATTTGGGTTTCCACAAGGCGGCGTCAAGGATGGACCAGAGATGAATCAGGCCGCCGAGAAAAGCGGGGACAATCAAAAACCACAACAGGTAACCTCCTCCGGCGCAGAGGAAAAACAACGCGGCGGGCAAAAACCGCCCCTGCAAAAGCTGGCCCAGACCCGGGATGAAAAAACTCGCCAGCGCGGCCAGAACATTCCCGGCAGATCCTTTTCCTTCACTCATGCCGTGAGCTTAACTTTTTCCGGTGGAATTTCCAGTAAACGATTTCAATAAGCCTCGCACGATTCCGCCGGTGAGATATTCGGCCACCCCGGCGATGAAATGTTGGAAATTCACCGCGGCGGCATGGTCGGCCTGATCCGAGATCACGCGGATGACGGCAAACGGAACGCCGCCCATTTCGTGACAGACCTGCGCAACCGCTGCCCCCTCCATTTCCGTGCAAAGCGCCTCCGGCAACGCCTCGCGCAAGGCGGATGTCCGGGCGGAGTCGGCCAAAAACTGGTCTCCACTCACAATCAGCCCGCGATAGATTTCCGGCCGGGTGAGGCCAAAGGCCGCGCGGCGTTCGGGCGGGATATCCGTTTCGAATTGCGAGCCGGCATAATGCCGCGCCGCCGCAAAAGCCTCGTCGCTGAGCGGAGCGGCGAATTCCGTTTTGCCCAACAGGGGAATCTCAAAACGGGGAAACAGCGGACTGGCATCCATGTCGTGCTGGATCAGGGTGTCGGCGATCACGATATCGCCCAACCGCAACCGGGGATCAACCGCTCCCGCCACGCCGGAAAAAACAATATGCGTCACGCCGAAACGTTCGAGCATGAGCAGAGTCGTAACTGCGGCGGAAACCTTGCCCACGCGGGAGAGCGCAAGCACCACATCCCGACCACCCCAAGTGCCTTCGGTAAAGGTGCGAAGTCCCGCCTCGGTCGTGTGGTGAACATCCATGGAACGCTCCATCATGGCGACTTCCTGCGGCATGGCGCCGAGAATTCCGAATTTCATTGGTCCCGGTCTTATGGAGGGTTGCCGGTTGCGTCGCCGTTAGCTCGGATCTGCGCTTCGCTCCGGTTCTTGCAATCCACGTATTATTTCACTTCAGCCCAGGCGGTAAACAATACGCGCCTTGTTCAAATCGTAGGGAGACATCTCCAGCTTCACGCGGTCGCCATTGAGCAGACGGATGAATCGCTTGCGCATCTTGCCCGAGATGTGGGCCAAGACGGTGTGCTTGTTTTCCAGTTCGACGTGAAACATCGTGCCTGGCAGCACGTTGGTGATTCTCCCTTCGAGTTCAATAGTCTTGTCTTGCTTCATATAGGCGTGCGCAAAACGGAAATGGCGCGTTATGAGCCGGGCTGTCCGACGCTTGGCGTCGAGCAATGGAACAGGAAAATCCTGCGCCGAAACTCCGCCGCGATGAGTGAACCCGCAGCAAAACCTTCCCGAGAAATCCGTCGTGCGAATAGACACTATCGCTGGCAACCGCTGGAAATGCAACCCCTCGTTTCCGCCCGGCGAAACGCCACTCTCGCACGAGCGCGGCGACCACAGACCCCCGGTCCGTAGCCGGCGGCGGGAGCCGGTGGATTCTTCGGATTGCGTTGACACCAGCTTGGCCCGGCCTGAGGCTGCGGCCCAACTAAACCGATTATGCCATTTGCTTCGCTTGGATTGACCAAGCCACTCTTGCGCGGGGTTGAATCCATGGGCTACGGCGACCCGACCCCGATTCAGCTGCGCGCCATTCCACCCGCCCTCGAAGGCCGCGACGTCATCGCCTCGGCCCAGACCGGAACGGGAAAAACCGCCGCCTTCGCTCTGCCTGTGCTCCAGCGTCTTGACCGCCATGGCGCCTGCCGCTGCCTCGTGCTCGAACCCACCCGCGAACTCGCCATGCAGGTGGAAACCGCCATGCGTGATCTGGCCCGCTACACCGATCTGCGGGTCATCTCCGTCTATGGCGGAGTCGGCTATGGCGCTCAGCGTTCCGCGCTCAAAAGCGGGATGGACATCATTGTCGCCACTCCGGGACGCCTGGAGGACTACCTGCAACAGCGCGAAATCCGCTTGAACGATCTCGATGTGGTCATCCTGGACGAAGTGGATCGCATGCTCGATGTCGGTTTCCTGCCAGCCGTGAAGCGCATCCTCGCCAAATGTCCCAAGGAAAGGCAGACGCTCTTCTTCTCCGCCACGCTCCCACCCGAGATCGCGGAACTGGCCGCCTGGGCGCTCAAGGATCCCGTGCGTATCGAAATCGGCGTGGCCCGCTCGGTCGTGAATACGGTCACCCACGGTGTTTACATCGTGGACGGCGAGCGGAAGTTCGACCTGCTGGCCGCCCTGCTGGAAAAAACCGATTACCAAAGCGTGATCATTTTTGCCCGCACGAAACACGGCGCGGACAAGATCGCAAAGAAACTCCGCCTGGCCAACCACGCCGTCGCCGTGCTACACGCCAACCGCACGCAAAACCAGCGCATCGAGGCGCTCAACGGTTTCAAATCCGGCAAATACGAAGTGATGGTCGCCACCGACATCGCCGCCCGCGGCATTGACGTGGCGGGCGTAAGCCACGTGATCAACTACGATGTGCCCCAGCATCCGGAGGACTACGTCCACCGCATCGGCCGCACCGGTCGGGCCGCCGCGACCGGCGACGCCTTCACGTTTGTGATGCGCGACGAGATGAAAAAACTGGCCGGCATCGAGCGTTTCATCGGACAAAAAATCCCGCAACTGACCCTGGAAGGCTTTGTCACGACTTCCAGCCAGGGTCCCCGTCACGATCGGGCGCAGGAACCCCGTCTGACTGGCGAAAAGCGTTTCGGCGGTCCGCGCCGGACGTTCCGTGGCCGGCGGTGATCAGAAAAGCTCCGGCCATAGTCCCGGGCGCGATGACTCACGCCGCCGGTTACTGACGGGCACCAAGTTCTTCAAGCGATGGAAAGGTCGGTTTTGAGGACGCAAATCGCACAACCCAAAACCGTTGCACATTAACTTTGGGCTTAGGAGCTGTAAATAAATTAAAGGGCAAGATGGCGCAGGAGTTTTGGCCTCTGGCAAGGCGCAACGAAGGAGCATAGCCCAAGCACTCTGCGACTGAGGAGCCGCGCCGCCAGAGGCCAAAAGAACCCGCGAGGTTGCTGTCTTTATTTGTTTACAGCGACTTAGCCCGGAAAAGCGGCGCGGATTTATTCCCTTTCCTCGAGGGGGCCGGCCTTAAATCAACACCACCGTGCTCGAGCCTTCGACGATTTCGCCGATGAGTTTTCCCTTGGTCAATTTTTGAGCTTCGGCGGCACGTTTCTTTGCGACGATGAGGACCATGCCAATGCCCATGTTAAAGATCTGATACATCTCGACGGGATCAATGCGGCCACCGGATTCGAGGAGGCGGAAGAGGGGCGGCACCGTCCAGGCGGTGCGGCGGATGTTGGCCTGGCAGCCTTTGGGCAGCACGCGGGGCAGGTTGTCGAGCAGTCCGCCGCCGGTGATGTGCGCGGCGGCGTGAAGCAGACCGGCGGGCAGCGAGGCCATGAGGGGCTGGTAGTTTTTATGCACGCGCAGGAGTTCCTCGCCAAGGGGCAGGCGGAGTTCCGGCAGGCGGGAGGAAATTTTCAGGCCGAGGGTGTCAAAGAGGATTTTGCGGGCGAGGGAGTAGCCGTTGGTGTGGAGACCGTTCGCAGGCAGGCCAAGGAGGACGTCACCGGTTTTTACGAGCGAACCGTCGAGCATTTTCGGACGGTCCACCACGCCGACGATGGTGCCGGCGACATCGTATTCGCCGTGGCGATACATGTCGGGCATCTGCGCCGTCTCGCCACCAATGAGAGCGCAGCCGCCGGCTTTGCAGGCTTTGGCGAAGCCGGTGAGAAGCTCAGTGAAGATCTTGGGCTCCAACTTGCCGGCAGCGATGTAGTCGAGAAAGAAGAGGGGTTTCGCGCCGAGGACGGCGATGTCGTCAATGCAATGGTTCACCAGATCCTGACCGACGGTGTCGTGACGGCTGGCCGCGACGGCGACTTTCAGCTTGGTCCCGACACCATCCATACTGGAGACGAGCACGGGGTCTTTCATGCCCTTGAAATCGGCGCGGAAGAGGCCGCCGAAGCCGCCGATTTTGCCGAGAACTTGCGGGCCATGGGTGGAGCGGACGATGGACTGGATGCCGCGTTTGACGGCGTTGCCGAGGTCCACATCCACGCCGGCTTGGGCGTAGGCTTTAATTTTAAGGGTTTTCATAACAAGCGGGGTTCTTCTTTTTCGAGCAGACGGGCGCGGCCGGCGCGTTTTTCCATGACGAATTTGTCGAATTTCTCGTCGTATGGCACGGGGTAATCGCCGGTGAAACAGGCAGTGCAAAAATCTTTTTCAGGCCGGCCGGTGGCCCGGATCATGCCGGCGGGATCGAGGTAGCCGATGGAGTCCGCCCCGAGGTATTTGCGGATCTCGTCCATGGTGCATTGATTGGCGAGGAGTTTTTCGGGATCGGGAAAATCAATGCCGTAGTAGCAGGCGTGTTTGTGAGGCGGACAACTGATGCGCATGTGAACCTCGGCCGCACCGGCCTCGCGGAGATTGACCACCCGGGAACGGGCGGTGGTGCCGCGCACGATGGAGTCGTCCACCACGACGACGCGTTTGCCTTTCACCGCTTCGCCGATGAGGTTCAATTTTACGCGAACGTTGAAATCGCGAATATGCTGGCTGGGCTGGATGAAGGTGCGGCCGATGTAGTGGTTGCGCACGAAAGCGGGGTAATAGGGAATGCCGAGTTCCTCGGAAAAACCAAGGGAGGCGTAGATGCCGGAGTCGGGCACGGGCACGACCAGGTCGGCCTCGACGGGGTGCTGACGGGCGAGTTCGCGGCCCATCTCGACGCGCACTTTGCTGACGTTGATGCCGCCGATGTTGCTGTCGGGCCGGGCAAAATAAACGTATTCAAAAATGCAGAAGGCGCTCGGGGCGGCGCGGAAGGGAAATTCGGAACGGATGCCGGCGTTGTCAATGATGACGACTTCGCCAGGCTCGACCTCGCGAATGAACTCGGCCTGGATCAGGTCGAAGGCGCAGCTCTCGGACGAAAGGATGTAAGCTCCGTCTTTTTTCCCGATGCAGAGCGGACGAAAGCCGTGCGGGTCACGGAAGCCGATGATCTCGCGCTCACCCATGAGCACGACGGAAAACGCGCCCTCTATGCGCCGCAGGGCGGAGAGCACACCGCCGTTGCCATAGGGCTGGGCCAGCAGGTGGAGAATGATCTCGCTGTCCACCGTGGTCTGAAAAATGGAGCCCTTTGCCTCGAGTTCCTCGCGCAGGAGTGCGGCATTAACGAGGTTGCCATTGTGGCCGATGGCGAGCTGGCCGCGGACGGTGGTGACAAGAAACGGCTGGGCGTTTTTGATCGTGCTGGAGCCCGTGGTGGAGTAGCGCACATGCCCGATGGCGCGGGTGCCGGTGAGGCGTTCCAGATCGGCGGGTTGGAAGACTTGGGCAACGAGACCCATGCTTTTGTGCAGGGTGAATGGACTGTCTGAACCCTTGGCCGTGACGATGCCGGCGCTTTCCTGTCCGCGGTGCTGGAGCGCAAAAAGTCCGTAATAGGCGAGCATGGCGGCATCGGGATGACCGAAGACCGCAAAGACGCCGCATTCGTGCGTGGGTTTGATTTTCAAATCGTGCGGGAAGGAAGCGGGAAAATGCAGCTTTCGCGCCGAGGTTTCAAGGTTTGAATATGTCGGGTTTTCCGTTGAGGAAGGCGTCCTGAATGCTGGCGAAGAGTTTTTTGAGCGAGTCCTTGGTGACGAGCCGGTATTCGACGGTGCGTGCGTGCGTGGTGGCGGGATAACTTTTTACGACTTTCGACCAGACGTCGTCGCCCCCGCCGCGCGATAGGGCCTCCTGGGCTCTGTCCTTGATCAAATCCACGGCACTCTGTCCGATGCCGTTCGGGGTTTGAGGGGTGTTTGGTTCGATAAAATAAAAGCGCACCAACTCCGTGCCGACGGTGTCGATGTTCACCTCGGTCACGCGGGCCGCGCCGTCCACCAGGTATTCGTGCATGCTGACGGCGGTGATGGCGGTAAGACGGACCGTGTATTTGCCGCCGGGCAGGTCGGCCTGCCAGATGTCCCTCCGGCGCTGTCCGGGGGTGGGCGTGGGTTCCTGCGCGAGCGCGCCGGCCAACGAGGCTGCCGCGGCAAGAAGGAGAAGAATTTTTTTCATGAGAGTTCCTGCGGGTCGAAGGAGATTTCGGGGTGGCTGAGGGAAACAAGGCTCCCAGCTTTTACGCCGCCACGCAAACGGGAAGTCACCCGGCCGTGCGGTTCCGGAATTTTCCAAAAAGACAGCACTGGCTTTGCGGTGGCTTTTTGTCTCATACAAGAGAGACCATGCCGCTTTACCGCCCGAATGTCGCATTCATTTTAAGAAACACGGCGGGGAATATTCTCGTCTGCGAGCGCAGCGACTGGGCGGGGTGCTGGCAATTCCCCCAGGGTGGCGTGAAAAAAAACGAAACCCTGTTGGCGGCCCTCCACCGCGAGGTCGAGGAGGAACTCGGCCTTCGGCCCGGAGACTACCGCATCCTTTCCAGCCGAGGCCCCTATCGGTACCTTTTCCAGGGCGAGAAAAAAAGGGCGAACTACGATGGACAGGAACAACAGTATTTTCTGGGGGAGTTGACCAATGCCGGGGCCGTCATCCGCCTCGACGACGCGAAAGAATTCCGGGCCGTGCGCTGGCTGTCCCCCTCCGCCTACGACCTGGGATGCATTGCACCGATGAAGCGCGCGGTTTATGCGGAAGTGTTCCGCGATTTTTTCGGGATCGAAACGGAGGATCGCAACGGGTAAATTCTGTTGACATGCTGCACGGATGGGGGATTCTCCGCGCCGGCTATGTTCACCATTCCGTTCTTCATGGTTTTATTGAGCGCTCTCCTGGGAGGCGTCTGGTGGACGTGCCGTGACGATTCCGGCGCTTCCTGAGCACCCTAGGCCGACGCATCATGATTATCAACTGGCTGAGATTCACATGGGATCTGGAAAAAATCCCGACCGCGGAACCCGCCGTTCCCGCTCCGTTCACCTTGCGTATGACGGAGGGCGATGAAGAAGCCGCTGTGCAAAAAACCGTCGCCAGCGCCTTCAGCATGGACACCGGCTGGGGCGATATTCAGAAATTTCTCATCGAACGAATGACCAAAAGCATCGGCCTTGCCTTTGAGAAGGACAGCAAAAGCCGCTGTCTCGTCCTGCTGCATGGCACCCGCATCATCGGCGCCTCGGTGTTGTGCACCGACCCGGACGCCGACAATCATCTCACGACCGGCCCCTGCATTTTGCATGAATACGGCAGCCGCGGTCTCGGCAGCCTGCTCTTGAGCGCCTCGCTCTCCGCCCTGCGCGCCGACGGACTCAAACGCGCCCACGGCATCACGCGGGAAAAAACCGCCTCCGCGCGGTTCATTTACCCGAAATCCGGCGGCGCCGCCGCGCCGTGGATGCTCGATCTGGAAGCGCCGGCGAAACCGGCCGCATAAATCCTCCGCGCTTTGCGCTTTGCAAAAACGTGCATCTTTGGCACGGAGTAGGGATTCGATGAATGGTCTGCTGAAGGATTATGAGGTCGGGGACTTTTTTGACGAAATGTTTTCCGCGCCCGGAAAAGTGCGCCCCCACTACGAACTCCTGGCCCAACGCCTCGGCGAGATGGAGGAGGGCGAACTGGAACGCAAGTGCCTGCTGGCTGAAAAATCCTACCTCAATCAGGGCATCACGTTCACCGTCTACAGCGGCGACGAGGGCACCGAGCGGATTTTCCCCTTCGATCTGATTCCCCGCATCATCCCGTCGAAAGAATGGGAACACATCGAGCGCGGCCTCGTCCAGCGCCTCGCCGCCCTGAATCTCTTCCTGCACGACATTTACCACGATCAGCGCATCCTCAAGGAAAAGATCATTCCCGAGGAAATCATTCTCAGCGCGAAACATTTCCGCCCCGAGTTGATCGGTTTCGATGTTCCGAAAAACATCTACATCCACATCTGCGGCACCGATCTCATCCGCGACCGCCAGGGCGTTTACAGCGTGCTCGAGGACAACGGACGCTGCCCCTCCGGCGTTTCCTACGTGCTGGAAAACCGCCAGGCCATGAAGCGCGTTTTCCCCAAGCTCTTCACGAAATATCCGGTGCGCCCGGTGGACCGCTACGCGCAGGATCTTCTCGCGGCACTGCGTCACGTCGCCCCGCACGGCAATCTCGATCCCACCGTCGTCGTCCTCTCGCCCGGCATTTTTAATTCCGCCTACTTCGAGCACTCCTACCTCGCCCGCTCCATGGGCATCGAGATCGTCACCGGCAACGACCTGCTGGTGAAAGACGCCCGCGTTTTCATGAAAACGACGCGCGGCCTCAAGCCGGTGGACGTGATCTACCGCCGCATGGATGACGATTTCCTTGACCCCACCGTTTTCCGCAAAGACTCCGTGCTCGGCGTGCCGGGCCTTATCGAGGCCTACCGCAAAGGCAACGTCAATCTGGCCAACGCCGTCGGCACCGGCGTGGCCGACGACAAGGTCACGTATTACTACGTGCCGCGCATGATCAAGTTCTACCTCGGAGAGGAACCCATCCTGCCCAACATCGAGACCTACCTCACCTCCGACGAATCCGACAAAAAATATGTCCTGGAAAATCTGGGAGACCTCGTGGTCAAGGCCGCCAACGAAAGCGGCGGCTACGGGATGCTCATCGGCCCGCACGCCACCAAGGCGGATATCGAAAAATTCCGCGCCGCCATTTTGGCAGACCCCCGCGGGTACGTCGCCCAGCCCGTGATCAATCTTTCGCGTTCGCCCTCTTTCTGCGACGGGCGCGCCGAAGGCCGTCATATTGACCTGCGCCCCTATATTATCAGCGGGGAAAAACCCAGCATCATCCCAGGCGGCCTCACCCGCGTCGCCCTGCGCAAAGGTTCCCTCGTGGTGAACTCCAGCCAAGGCGGCGGCAGCAAGGACACCTGGGTGCTCGACGATGAAGAAGGCGGCGGGGACGAAACGCCCACCCCTCAGTCGCAGAGCCAATCGCCCATCGAAAATCGAGCGGCAACGGATGCGAAGCAACGGCCAGACTTTCAACCGGAAATTTCCTAAGCCATGCTATCCCGCGTCGCCGATTCCTGTTTCTGGCTCAGCCGCTATATTGAGCGGGCCGAGAGCAATGCCCGCATCCTCGATGTCAACATGCAGCTCATCCTCGATTTTGAGGACCATGCTCCTCACCTGGTGCAACGGCACTGGCAGCCCGTTCTCGCCACCCTGGAAGATCAGGAGCTTTACAACGAACTGAACGCCGAAGTCACCCCCGACGCAGTGTTGGAATTCGTCACCTTCGAGAAAAAAAACCCCCACGCCATCGTCACCTCCATCGCCAATGCCCGTGAAAATGCCCGCACCGTGCGCGAGCAGATTTCCAGCGAGATGTGGGAACAGATCAACCGCACCCATCTCTATCTGCGCGACGGCCAGGGCCGGGCGGACTTCACCGACAGCCCGATTGATTTTTACCGCCGGCTGGTGGACCGGCTCCATGCCTTGCAGGGCACGACGGATGCCACCATGCTTCACGGCGACGGCTGGGATTTTCTCCAACTTGGAAAATACCTCGAGCGCGCCGACGCCACATCCCGCGTGCTCGACATCAAATACCACATCCTCCTTCCCAGCGGCGAACAGGTCGGCGGCCATGCCGACATCACCCAGTGGATGGCCGTGTTGCGTTCCTGTAGCGGCATGGAAGCCTATTTGAAAACCTTCGTTGGCATGGTCACCGGCTGGCAAGTCGCCGAATTCCTCACTCTGCACGACGAGTTTCCCCGCTCCATCCGCTTCTGTGTGGATCAGCTCGACCGCGCCCTGCACCGCATCTCCGACTGCGACCGCAGACATTTCAGCAACGAGGCCGAACGCCTTTGCGGGTCCCTGCGTTCCACTCTCGACTACACCACCATCGGGGCGATTTTCCAGGCCGGCCTGCACCAGTTTCTCGATCAAACCCAGCTCAGCCTCATCCAAATTTCCGCCGCCATCACCCAGACCTACTGCCAGTGGAAAGACGAATAGCGCGGGCCTGCGCCGTAATTTTTCTGACCGCGAACATCTGGGGCCAAGCCGCCGCCTCGACCAAAACCCTCCCCGCCGGTGGCTTCACCGTGAAAACCCAATGGCAGGACGCCAGGTGCGAAAGCCCTCGAAGCCAAAGCGCGGAAGCCACAACAGAGCAAGCCCTGCCAGCACCAGAGCGCATGCGGAGGGCTCGGGGACGACCGATGCGTAAATCGTATCCAGGCTCTCGAGGTAGTAGATAAAGTCGGCCGGACTCGCAGCATTTGGGTGTTGTGCGAATATAAACTCGGAAAGGCCGATGATTGAAGCGGGGTTTGCATCCGCCTGACTCTGATAGAACCAGTCGTAGGTGAATCCGAGGCCTGCCCAGGGAAAGGGAAAGTAGTCTGGGCTCTGCGGGTCTCCGGTGTCATTCCACCAGCTCATGAACCAATCTTCGTAGTCATATCCATACGCCTCCGTGAAGGTATACGAGGTTGTCCCATCAGTGAGGACAGTCCCCGCGAACTGTGACGGAGTATTGTAGGGATCCCAATTGGTGTGATTCGGGGTATTGTACACAGCGCTGCTGGCGATGTCCCAGTTCACCGCGGGCCGGAAGAACGTGTTGGGATTCACCCACAGAGCTGCCTCATAGCTGAATGCTTCATTGCCACCCGGTCCAAAAACAAAGTCCGCTCCGATGGCCTGCGTCGCCCGGTTGTTGATCGTGGTGGCCGTCCATTCCGATGGCCGGGCGTTTAGGTAGTTATTGAGGCTGTAGCCTGGCGTCAGCCAGATTTGCCCTGTGAAACTGGATGCCCCGGATATCGGCACGTTCGTTCCGCTGGTTCTCAAGGTGTTGGCTTGGCCCTCGTCGACGAGCGTCGACATCAGGACATAGTCCGTTCCCTCGATATTCTTCCAGATATTGCCGTCACCGGGGCCGGTGAATGTCGCCAACGACATGGAGAGACCGGCGTTTCTCATCCGCTGCCAGAACCCAACGCTCGTCCCCTGCGTGCCATCCTGATGGGCGTAGGTGACGGACTCTTCATAGGGGGTAACAGACTGTGCATTCCCCGCAAGGGGCCACCAGGCAGACAGGACCATGAACGCGACGCTGGACAAACTCCTGATGCCGGCAGAGCCATTGTTCAATCGCATAAGGACCTGCTTCGTTATCAGCCAACAATTCATGAGCGGCGGCGATGAGTTTGGCGTCTGCATTGTGATTCAATACACCGCACGCTTTTCGACAGTTTCAATTTTCTTTTTAGGTTAATCCCGGCAGCAGCAACCGCGCCGGCGCCATCATCGCGGATATTCTCTGGGACAACCAGGCCCGCCGACCTCCACGGTGGGCGTGTGCCGGCCGCCCCGACAACTCAGGAGGCGGAAAACGCCTGGCGGCACATGGCCTCGACGAGTCCCGGGATGTCATGTTGCTTCGCCTCGATATCCACATCCAACCCGAGCTTGCGCATGGTCTTGGAAGTGATCGGGCCGATGCTGGCGGTCTTGAGTTCAGCCGGCAGCGGCAGTTTGAGCGCGGCAAAGTTTTCCGCCGTGGAGGAACTGGTGAAGGTGATCCAATCCGCGCCTTCCTCGCGAAAGCGTTTAATGCCGCCACTCACGTCGTCGGTTTCCGGCACGGTGCAATAGGCCACGGCTTCGTCCACGATCGCACCGAGGCGGGTGAGTTCCTCCGCCAGCACTTCGCGGGCACCCTCCGCGCGGGCGAGCAGGAATTTCAGGTTCTCGACGCTGACCTCTTTTTGCAGTTCGGCGAGGATTTCCTCGGCCACGTATTTTTCCGGCTGAACATCCACTTGCAGGTGATAGCTGCGCACGCGTTCCGCCGTGGCCGGACCAATGGCGGCGATACGGGCGCCACCAATATCCCGCGCGTCGCGGAAGATTTCGTAGAACGCGGTGAAGAAGGCGTCCACCCCGTTCGGGCTGGTGAAGACGATCCAGTCGTAGGCGTGGGCGTCGACCACGAGTTCATAGAACGCGCGTTTGTTTTTGGGCGGCTCGATGCGGATGGTGGGAAGCTCAAACGCATCCGCGCCGAGGGCGCGCAGACGGGCGGTGAGGTCGCCGGCCTGCTTGCGCGTGCGTGTGACCGCGATGCGCTGGCCAAAAAGCGGGAGACTTTCAAACCAGTTCAGCTTTTCGCGCAGCTTGACCACTTCGCCGAACACCGCAATGGCGGGAGCCTTGAATCCGGCTTGTTCTGCCCGGACGGCGATGTCCGCAAGCGTGCCGGCGAGTGTTTGCTGGGAGCCGGTGGTGGCCCAGCGCACCAGAGCGGCGGGCGTTTGCGGGTCCATCCCGGCGGACTGCAAACGGGCGGTGATGGGGCCCAGCCGCTCGACGCCCATGAGCATGACCTTTGTTCCTGGCGTCCGCGCAATGGCATCCAAATCGAGGGTGGATTCTGGTTTGGAGGGATCCTCGTGTCCGGTAAAAATCGTCAGCGCGGTGTTGTGCGCGCGGTGGGTGACGGGAATGCCCGCATAGGCGGGTCCGGCGATGGCTGAACTCACGCCGGGCACAATTTCAAACCGGCATCCCGCCGCCGCCAGGGCCTCGGCTTCCTCTCCGCCGCGTCCGAAAAGAAACGGATCTCCACCTTTGAGTCGCGCGACGTTTTTTCCCGCCCGCGCCTTTTTCACCAGCAAGGCGTTGATCTCTTCCTGCGTAAGCGTGTGCGCGCCGGCCTTCTTGCCCACATAGATTTTCTCAGCGGAATCCGGGGCAAATTTCAGCAGGAGCGGGTTGCAAAGATAATCGTAAATCACGACATCGGCGTGCTCGAGGCAGTCCCGGCCCTTGATGGTAAACAGCCCCGGATCGCCGGGTCCGGCCCCGATGAGATAACAGATTCCTTTTTGCATTGCGATATTATGTGATGTGAAGAAGCGCCTCGAAGCCGGCTTTATGAACGTGAAGTTGATCAATGCCGCAGATCGTGCGGATTTTCCGGAAAGGTTTGCAGATGGATTTTGCCATTTTCCATGCGGGCCAGAGCGCCGAAGGGCAGGCTGCATCCTCCGCCCAGGGCGTGGAGGAGATCGCGTTCGGCGGTGACGCAGCGGGCGGTTTCTTCGTGGTGAAGGGGTTGCAGAACCGTCCGCGTGGCGGGGTCGTTTGCGCGGCATTCGATGGCGATGGCGCCCTGACCCGGTGCGGGCAGGATTTCCCGAACGGCCGTCCAATGCAACCCGGCGGGGATGACGTGATGACCGAGGCGGTCGAGGCCGGCTTTGGCCAGGAGGAGTCCGTCCATAGCGGGATCTTCCGCCAGTTTGCGCAGACGGGTTGGCACGTTGCCGCGGATTTCCACCACCTGAAGATCCGGTCGCAAATGCAGGAGTTGGGCTTTGCGGCGCGGACTCGATGTCGCGACCGTGGCTCCGGGCCGAAGGGCCTTCCAGCCACCGGCCACTTTGGCGATGAGGACATCCGAGGAGTCGGCCCGTTCGAGGATGGCTGCAAGGATGAGGCCGGGCGGTTGTCCGGTCGGCAAATCTTTCAAGCTGTGGACGGCGGCATCAATCTCCCCGGCAAACAACGCCTCTGCGAGTTCCTTGGTGAAGAGGCCTTTCTCCAACATGCCAGGCGCGGAAAGGCTCACATCGAGACGCTGATCGCCGGTGGTTTTGATGATCCGCGTTTCAAGGTCCAGTCCGGGGTGCGCGCCACGGAGTTTTTCCGCGACGATGCGGGTTTGGGCAAGGGCGAGATCGCTGCCCCGCGTGCCGAGAAGAAGGCGGCTCACGAGCGCAATCCTTGATGACGTTTGAGCCAGGAAACGAAGGTGCCGACCTGGTCGGCGATCATTTTTTCACAGCGAACGATTTCACTCCGGCGCACCTCCAGGGTCTGGCTAACGATGCCTTCAAGGGAATCCATATCGTAGAGGAAAACACCCTCGAGTTCGTTGACCGAGGATTCGACATCGCGTGGAACGGCCAGATCAATGACGAAGAGCGGACGGCCGGCACGCTCTTTCATCAACGGCGCGAGTTTTTCGCGGGTGAGAATTGTGGAGGGAGCGGCGGTGGAGCAGATGAGGATGTCCACATCGGAGAAGACGTTTTGCCAGTGGTCGAAATGAATGGCCAGGCCGCCGATTTCCTCGGCCAGTTTCGCCGCGCGCTCGTAGGTGCGGTTGGAAACGATCACCGTCTTGACCCCGCGCGAAACCAGGCTGCGGGCGGTGCGCTCGCTGGTATCGCCGGCTCCCAGGATCATGACGCGGCGGCCGGTGAGATCACCGAAAATTTTGCCGGCCAGTTCGACGGCGACGGCGCCGACCGAGGTTGCGCCGCGGGTGATCTGGGTTTCGGTGCGGACATGTTTGGCCACGCGAAAAGCGTGCTGAAAGAGCTTGTTGAGGTGGCTCGTCGTCGCGCCGAATTCGGCGGCGGCGGAGTAGGCCTTCTTCACCTGGCCCAGGATTTCGGTTTCGCCGAGCACCATCGAATCCAGTCCGCTGACCACCCGGAAAAGATGCCGCACGCTGCCCGGCGTGTCGTGAAAATAAAGCGGCGCATCCAGTCCGGAGCGGGCGTGGAGCAGGTTGCGCAAATCGTCAAAAGCGCGCACCGGACACAGGCTGGCCGCGTAAAATTCCACGCGATTGCAGGTGGAGAGAATCACCGCGCCCGACAGGCCGCCAATCGCGCGCACCGCGGAAAGGGTTTCGGCCAATTGATGGCTGCCGACCGCGAATTTCTCACGCACATCCAAGGGGGCATTCTGGTGGTTGAGGCCGGCGCAGAGAATATTCATGGCCGTGAAGAGAGATATTGGATGCCCGGCAGCGTGATGATCGCGAGGGCAAACAGCACGACGGAAAGCATGGCTAGGCGGCGCGGCGCCAGCGTGTGCAGACGTTTCAGCAGCAAGAGCACGCCGTAAACGATCCAGATGGCGGCCGAGGCAACGAACTTCACGCTGTTGACCGGCATCTGACTGAGGAAGCCGGCGCCAAAACCAATGGTCAGCAATCCGAACCCCAGCCAGACGAGGCGTCCGTTGGCCACGGCAAGGTCATTGATCGGGGGAAGGTTGTAAAACAACGGGGAGACCTTGTGAGACTTGATCTGGCTTTCCTGCAGCAGATACATCACGCCCGCGATGCAGGCGAGACCAAAGGCCCCGTAGGCGATGATCGAAAGCGCGGCGTGAAATTCGATCCAGGGATTCAAGACGGCGCGCCGGACAGGCTGGTGATTGAGCGGGGCAATGAACGCCGCCAGGACGAGAAAAAACGCGAGCGGGGCGGTGAAGGCACCCAGGAGCGAGAGCCGGTAGGCGGATCCGACCACCAGGTAAATGAGCACCAGGGCCCAGCTTTGAAACACCAGCACATCGAAAAGGCTGTTGAGCGGACAGGAGCCCTCAGCCTTGCCTCGCAAATACAGAAAGGTGCTGAGAAAAAGGAACCCGGCGAAAATCGCGACAACGTTCCCCCGTCCGGGTTTGAAACGTCCGGCGCCGAGCGCGTAGAGTGTGTACCCGAAGCTGGCAAGGAAACAAAGCGTTGCCGCGATGAGGAGAAGGCGATCCATTTTAGAAGGGCAAGTATTTCACAGAAATGACATTTTGCGAAGATAGACTGCGCGCAGCGGGCTCCGCAAGGCCGAGTCACGCGCGGGGGCCCTCCGATCAGTGTGCCCGCAGCGCCATGCGGGGTTGACCCGGGCGAGACAGGCAAGATTCAGATTTTAAAGAAAATATTCCTGTCCTTAGCTCTGCAAACTGCGGACGATTTCTTTTTTGCGCATTGAATCAGCGGTTCCCTAGAAAAATAACTCGTGCAATAATTGGGAGATGATGCGCTTCACTTCGGCCAGCCGGATTCGCCTTGATCAGGCGGCAGGATTGCGTTTGATGTTCCGGCGAATCCTCGCATCCGCGGCCTTTCTGGCTTTGGCCGGCTGTGCGTCCCACCGCGCGCTGCCGCCTTACGAAACCCCCGCACCCCGCGCCCCGGCGATGAAAATTCGCACCACCGCTTACACCCATACGGAGAACGATCACACCCGCTACGGCGCTTGCAATGCCTTGGGTGGACATCTGAAATGCGGTGCGATCAACAGCGCGGCGGCGGACTGGTCGCGCTTCCCGGCCGGCACGGTTTTTCGCGTTGTGGCCACGGGGGAGGTCTATGAGGTGGACGATATCGGCTGGATGCTCGCGGGCACGAATACCATTGATCTTTACAAACCCACCCGCCGTGACATGAACGCTTGGGGAGTGCGCAGGGTGACGATTCAGATTCTTCAATGGGGCGATGTCAAAGCGAGCTATCGTGTGCTCAAGCCACGGGAAAAATTCCGCCACGTCAAACGCATGGCGAAGCAG
>Ga0114978_10001938_pt1 | contig 17286 bp, 17 predicted proteins | sample S_140212_EF_Meta_FD_87027 | JGI IMG/M metagenome (GOLD analysis project Ga0114978, IMG submission 87027) | Freshwater microbial communities from Lake Simoncouche, Canada to study carbon cycling - S_140212_EF_MetaG | ecosystem: Environmental > Aquatic > Freshwater > Lake | place: Lake... | reverse complement strand
ATACTCGCCGCCGGCGAGGTCAAGATCAGCAAGCAGGGCAAATTGCTCAATGTGCTGCGCACCGGCGATTGCTTTGGCGAAATGGCTTACCTCGGCAAGAAACAGTTTCAGCGCACCGCGAGCGTCACGGCCTCGACCGACATCACCGTGATCGAAATCAAATCGGAATCGCTGGCGCAGGCCACCGAGATATGCCGCCATAATTTCAACGGCGCCTTTCTCGAGATCCTGGTCGATCGCCTGTCGATGGCGAACACGCGGCTCTCGCAACTGCTCGCGGACAAAAATATCAGCGTTTTTTAGCAGTCAGTCTCCGCTGCCTGCCGGCGCGCCGCCGGGCGGCGCAATGCGGCAGGTTCCCGCCTTGCACGAACCGCACGGGCACCGTATATTACATTCCAATCAAAATTTGCGAGCCGGGAGCTAGGATGCATTTCGACAAGGAACTCGATGCGCGCGGACTGAATTGTCCGCTGCCGATACTGCGCACCAAGAAATCACTCAACGACATGACGTCAGGGCAGGTGTTGCGCGTGGTCGCCACCGACCCCGGCGCGGTCAAGGATTTTCAGGCGTTTTCAAAACAAACCGGCAACGAGTTGTTGTCGTCGGAGACTGCGAGCAGCGAATTCGTGTTTTTCATGAAAAAGAAATAACCCGCGGTGATGCGTTGAATCGCATGAATATTGTTAAGCAAGCATGGGTTGGATTCATCGTTCTGGCGTCGGTATTGCTGCTGGCGCCCGCGCAGGCGAGGACTCCCGACCGCTGGCCGTTTGTCGAATACAACGACGCCGTGCGCGCGGCAAAAAAAAACCACAAACCGATGTTCGTCTACTTCGGTTTTCAGGACTGTCCGTACTGCGAAATCGCCAACAAGAACACGTTCTCGTTCGATGCATTGCGCAGGCGCTATACCGAGCATTACGTGCTCGCCTATTTTGATATACGCGGCAACCCGGCTGACATTATTACCCTGCCGGAAGGCGAAAAACTCACGCGCGCTGAAGCCATCAAGCGCTTGCGGTCGAGTCCGGTGCCCGCGTGGATGTTTGTCAGCCCCGAGGGCAAGGAAATACTCATGCGCCGCGGTTCGCGCACCCCGGTCGAGGCCTTCATGCAGTTCGACCAGTTCGTGATGAGCGGTGCTTATCAGAAGGGATCGCTGGAAAGTTTTCTCTCGCAACGCGGCCTGCACGAGGCCAAGCCGCCCGAATAGCTGTTTCGTGCGCGGCGCGCGAGTTGTGTAGCGGCGGCCGGTTACGACGGGAAAGGCGTATGAGCGAAATGTGGCGTGTCATGGATACCGGCCTGCGCTCCGCGGCGCAAAACGTCGCGCTCGACCGCGCGCTGCTTGAAGCGCGCCAAGCCGAGGAAATCCCGAGCACCCTGCGGTTCAGCCGTTTTACTCCCAGCGCGTTGCTTGCCTATCGCCAAAGCGCTGTCCAGGAATTCGACCCCGATTATTGTATTGCCCGCAACATAGCGATCCAGCGTCGCATCACTGGCGGCGACGCCGTCTATTGCGATGGCGACCAGCTGGGCTGGGCACTGTATCTGCACCGCCGCGATATCGGCGCCGGCGACATGCCGGCGCTTGCGAAACGCATCTGCCATGCGGCGGCAGCGGCGGTCGGCGCGCTCGGCGTCGATGCGCGGTTCCGCGCCCGCCACGACATCGAAGTCGACGGCCGCAGGATAGGCGCCGCCGGCGGCACCTTCGACGGCAATGCGTTGCTCTACCAGGGCATCCTGCAAATCGATCTGGATGCCGGTGACGGGTGGCGTGTGATGCGCACGCCGCTCGCGGCGCAGTCCGACCCGGCGTTCGCCGCGGCGCGCGAACGCGTCACCGACCTTAAAAGCCTGCTGGGCGCATGTCCCGAAGTTTCGCTTATCAAGAGCAACCTGGTTGCAGCGTTCGAGAGCGAGTTCGAAGCCGAATTCCACGACGGCGACCTGTCGCTGACCGAGCACGCGAGGTATCGCAGCGCATTGGCGGAGATCGATACGGCGGACTGGATCGACCTGATGCAGCGGCCGCTGTCCGAGGCTCCGGTCTGCGCGGCATCGCATAAGGTTGCGGGCGGGGTGCTCAATGCCAGTCTCGTTTATGACCGTCCCGCCCGGATTATCAGGCAGGTCTGGTTCGCGCACGACAGGGCCGTCAGACCGCAGCGCTTAGTCGTCGATCTCGAAGCCGCGCTGCGCGACACCGCAGTCGCGCGCCTCGAGCACATCGTGCGTGGTTTTTTTGCGGGGCGCGCGGTCGAGATGGCAGCGGTCACGCCAGGCGACTTTGTTGCGGTGGTGCGGCGCGCGTTGAAGCTGCCGCTGTTTGTGCAAAACCCGTAGTCAGGGCGCGGCCGGTTGCGTGTTACGCGGAAAGCCGCGGATCATCAGGCGTGCGCCGCCTCGCCCTGCCACAGCATGTCGTAGCCGAGTTCCGTGCTCTCGGAGCACAGGTTGGCCAGCGCGGAAAACTTGGATTTGAACACGCCGTCGGCGTGGGATTTCTCGTGCGCTTCGAACGAGCTCCAGTAGGTGACGATCGCAATGTGCGCGCCGGTGTTTTTGGTTTCGCACAGCGAGCCTTCGTCTGACACGAAGCCGGAAAATTTAAATACCTGGCCGGCGAGGAAGCCGCCTTTGTCGCCGCCATAAGTTGCCTTGACGGCGCTGCACATTTCGCCTATTGCCAGCTCCGCCTCGTCGAGACTGACGCCTGGTTTCAACTGAACGGTGTTGAACAGCATCTTGGCCCCGTAGGGCAGAGTGACGGGATCGAACATGCGTTTCTCCTTGGCGTAATAAATTGGCTGCGCGGCGGCGTCAGCCGGCAGTAGCAAAAATCCGGCGCGTCGCGGCCAGTGCGCCGCGCACGCCGCGCCACAGTTTCGGCAGCAGCCACGCCGTCAATGCTACCAGCAGGATGATGATGACGAGCAGCGCCAGCGGGTATTTGAAGACAAACCACACCATGCCCGCCGCCAGCGCGTCTTCGGTGAGCGAAGCGGCCCAGTTGCTGAACGGCTCGGGCGAAGTATTGATCAGCACGCGGCTGCCGGCCTTGGTGAAATGTGCGCCCGCGGCAAAGGTGCCGCCCAGCAGTGCGGCGGCGAGCGCGAGGGCCGCGCTGTGGTCTGCCACGGCGGCAGCTGCGAGCAGCGCGCCGCCCGGTATGCGCACGAAGGTCTGGAACGCGTCCCAGATGCTGTCGAAACCGGGAATCTTGTCGGCGCCGAATTCGATGGCGAACAAGGTGCCGGCTGCCAGCATGACGGCGGGGTGGGTGAGAATTTCGAGGTCGGGCGGCAGCGCGATCACGCCGAAATAGCCCAGCGCGCCGAGAAAAAACAAAACCGCATAGAGCCTGAGCCCGCTCGCCCAGCCGAGGCCGGCCGCCATTGCTATTGGCGCAACGATGTCCATATTGTGCGGCAGTGTAACCGCCGCTATGGCGGGCGGCAATCGGCGTCGCGGTCGCTACGCCTATCCTTTACGGTTTGCTCACGCCGATGCGCAAGTAAGTCTCGCGGACGTCGGCGCGCAGGCGCGGCAGTTGCCGCCACAGCACGGCCGCGCCTATCACGCAGCACGCGCCGCCGAAGAACAGAGTATGGCCGGCGCCGATGCGGTGCGCGAGCGCGCCGGCGGCAAGGCTGCCGAGCGGGCCCATGCCGAGGAAAGCCATGGTGAAAAAGCTCATCACCCTGCCGCGCTTCTCGTCGGCGACTATGGTTTGCAGGATCATGCTGGTACCCATGCCGACTAGTATGATGCCGAAGCCCGTCAGCATGATCGCCCCCAGCGACAGCCACAGCAGTGTCGATTCGGCGAACACCATCAGGCTCGCGCCCGCGAGCAGCCCGCCGAACACGATATGCTGCGTCAGACCGCGCACGTCCTTGCGGGAAGCGAGGTAGACGAGGCCGCTGGAGCCACCGAAGCCGGCGGCGCCGATCAGGAAGCCCAGCATGCGCGCGTCGCCTTTGAATATTTCCGCGGCGAAGATCGGCATCAGGGCCTGGTACGGTGTCACCATGAAACTGACCAGCGCGACCATGGGCAGCAGTAATTTCACCGGCAGCAGGCTGGCAGCGTAGACCACGCCGTCCTTCAGCCCGTGCAGGATGGAAGCGCTGGCAGCCTTGGCGGAGCGTATGTCGATCTGCATCAGCGCCACGATCACGATGACGGCGATTTTGCTCACGCCGTTGGCGAGAAAACAGAACGCCTCGCTCGACACCGCGATCAGGAGCCCGGCCACGCTGGGGCCTATCATGCGGCCGGCATTCTGGATGAAACCATTCATCGCGATGGCGGCCGGCAGGTCCTGTTTCGACGGCACCAGCTCGTAAACAAAAGACTGGCGCACCGGCGTGTCTGTCGCCATCACGATGCCGAGCAAAACGGCCATGGAGAGTATGTGCCAGACCTCGATCAATCCCGAGTACGTGAGCAGCGCCAGCACCAGGGCTTGCGCCAGTGCCAGCGCCTGGGTCGCGATCAACAGCTTGCGGCGGTCGAAACGGTCCGCCCACAGGCCGCCCAGCGGCGCGAATATCAGGATAGGAATCTGGCTGGCGAACGCAGTGACGCCGAGCAGGAAAGCCGAGCCGGTCATGCGGTAGACCAGCCAGCTCATGGCGACCTGCTGCACCCAGGTGCCCAGCAATGACAGCGACTGGCCGCAGAAGTAGAGCCGGAAGTTGCGGTAGCGGAATGCGCGCAGCGCGTGGATCATGGCGCCGCCTGGGGGGACGGAATATGTATAGAAGCCGGCGCGCCAGTCATCCCAACCGTTCGATCTGGGCGCGCAGTTTGGCCAGCGTCATTTCGAATTCCACGAGACGCTGGCGTTCTTGGTCGACCACCGCGGCAGGCGCCCGCTCGACGAACTTCGAATTGGCGAGCTTCGCCTGCGTTTTTCCGATTTCCCCGGCAATCCGCTCCATTTCCTTGCCGAGCCGTGCGCGTTCGGCCGCGGGATCGATTTCTATTTTGAGCATTAGCCTGTAATCGTCGACGATCGAGACCGGCGCGTCGGCCTGCGGCAATTCGTCGACGATGGCGACTTCCGACAGCCGCGCCAGCGGTATCAGGTACTGCGTGATTGCGCCAAGAATCGCGCGGTCGCCCTGTGCCAGCAAGGGCACTTTTTGCTGCGGGCCGAGGTTCATTTCGCTGCGCAGCGTGCGGCACGCATTGGTGAGCTGCTTGAGAAGTGCGATGTGCTGTTCGGCAGCCTCGTCGATGCGGCCGGCGTCCGCCTGCGGGTATGGCTGCAGCATGATGCTGGCGCCGGTCTTGCCCGCGAGCGGCGCGACTTTTTGCCACAGTTCTTCGGTGATGAACGGGATGATCGGATGCGCGAGCCGCAAAGTGGCTTCCAGCACGCGCACAAGGGTGCGCCGGGTCGCGCGCTGCTGCGCTTCGTTGCCGCCGGCGATTTGCGCTTTGGCAAGCTCGACGTACCAGTCGCAGTACTCTTCCCAGACGAATTCGTAAATCGCGCGCGCCGCGTTGTCGAAGCGGTATTCGCCGAAGCCTTTTTCAACCTCCGCTTCGGCGCGCTGCAGGCGGCTCGCAATCCAGCGGTCGGCCATCGAGTATTCGAGCGGCAGCGCATCGTCCAGCCCCACATCTTTGCCGTCGCAATTCATGAGCACGAAGCGCGTCGCGTTCCACAGCTTGTTGCAGAAATTGCGGTAGCCGTCGCAGCGGCCGAGATCGAAATTGAGGGTGCGGGCGAAGGTGGCGAGCGATGCGAAAGTGAAGCGCAGCGCATCGACGCCGAACGCCGGGATGCCGTCGGGATAGTTCTTGCGCAGATATTTCTCGATCTTCGCCTTGTGCTCAGCGCGCAGCAGGCCGACCGTCGACTTGGCCAGCAGAGCGTCAAGCGTGATGCCATCGATGAGGTCGAGCGGGTCGAGCGTATTGCCTTTCGACTTCGACATCTTCTGGCCGTCGGCGTCGCGCACCAGGGCATTGATGTAGACGTGCCGGAACGGTACCTGGCCGGTGAAGTGCAGGGTCATCATGATCATGCGCGCGACCCAGAAGAAAATGATGTCGAAGCCGGTGACCAGCACCGATGACGGCAGGAAAGTCTCGAGGTCTTTGGCGGGTTGGCCAACTGAGTCCGGCCAGCCGAGCGAGGTGAACGGCACCAGGGCGGACGAAAACCAGGTGTCGAGCACGTCGTCGTCACGCCGCAATGCGCCGGTGTAGCCTCGGGCTGCGGCCTGCGCCCGCGCTGCGTCCTCGCTGCGGGCGACGTAGATGTTGCCGTCATCGCCATACCACGCCGGGATCTGGTGGCCCCACCACAGCTGGCGCGAAATGCACCAGTCCTGGATGTTTTCCAGCCATTGGTTATAGGTCGTCGTCCAGTGCTCGGGGAAGAACTTGACGTCACCCCGGGCGACCGCATCGAGGCCGTTTTTGGCGAGCCCGTCCATCTTGACGTACCACTGGTCGGTCAGCATCGGCTCGACGATGACGCCGGTGCGGCCCGAGCGTGGCACGCGCAGTTTGTAGGGCTTTTCCGCGACCAGCAATTGCTGCGCGGCCAAATCCGCCAGCACGCGTTTGCGTGCTTCGAAGCGATCAAGGCCGCGGTACTGCGCCGGCGCGTGGTCGTTGATGGTGGCGGTCAGCGTCAGGATATTGATCGGTTCGAGCCGGTGGCGTTGGCCGATTTGATAATCGTTGAAGTCATGCGCCGGCGTAATCTTGACGCAGCCGGTGCCGAACTCGCGATCGACGTAAGTGTCGGCGATGATTGGTATGGTGCGGCCAGTCAATGGCAGCTGGACTTGCTTGCCGATCAATTTCAGGTAGCGCCAGTCCTCGGGGTGGACGGCCACGGCGACGTCGCCGAGCAGGGTTTCGGGCCGCGTGGTGGCGACAGTGAGCGCGCCGCTGCCGTCCGCGAGCGGGTATTTGATTTCCCAGATCTTGCCGTCTTCCTCTTCGCTGTCGACTTCGAGATCGGACACGGCGGTGCCGAGCACCGGGTCCCAGTTGACGAGGCGCTTGCCGCGGTAGATCAGGCCTTCTTCGTGCAGGCGCACGAATACTTCGACGACGGCGCGCGACATGCGTTCGTCCATCGTGAAGTAGCCGCTGTTTTGTCCTTCGGTATCGGCGTAGCTCCAGTTGGCGGAGGTGCCGAGCCGCCGCATCTGGCGCGTGATGGTCGAGCCCGATTCTTGTTTCCATTCCCACACGCGCTTGATGAAGGCGTCGCGGCCGAGGTCATGCCGCGTTTTGCCCTGCGCTTCAAGCTGGCGCTCGACGACGATCTGGGTTGCGATGCCGGCGTGGTCGGTGCCGACCACCCAGTTGGTGTTATAGCCGCGCATGCGGTGATAGCGCACGAGGGCATCCATCAGAGTCTGCTGGAACGCGTGTCCCATGTGCAGCGTGCCGGTGACGTTCGGCGGCGGCAGTTGTATGCAGTACGCGGGTTGCGCGGTGTCGCCGGACTGCGCGAAATAGCCGCGGCTTTCCCATTCGGCATACCAGCGGTCTTCTATCGCGCGGGGCTCAAAGCTCTTGGCCAGTTCCATAGTTGCGGCGGGGGGCGCGGAAAAGTTGCGCATTATACCGGACGCCTGCGGCGCATCCGCGGGGGTTACAGGTGCGGTCGGCGCCGCGGGTGCGGACGGCGGGCGATCGGCGAGCTGCAGCTGCTGCAGCTGTTTTTGCAAAGTTTCATCGATCGAGGCGCGCACCATGGCGTTGATGTTGGTCTTCAATTCATCGCTGATCTTGTGCAGGGCCTGATCGAGCGCGCCGGCGACGTCCGGCATGAAGCGGTTTTGCAGTACCGCGGCGATTTGCGTGTCGAGTCCCTGCTTCAGTTTTTGATAAACGCCATCCTCGAGGTCCTGCGTCTGCACCGGCAAATTGACGTCGGCGCTCCGCGGTGGCGTTGCTTTTGGCGATTCCAGCGCTGGTGCCGGTGCAGGCATGCCCACGCTGGCTGCGGGCGGCGTCTGCAGCGGTGGCGCCACGATGTCTGTCAAAGTCGGAATTGCCGCGGTGTCGAGGTTGCCGGCGACGGCCTCGGTCAGCGTCGGAACGTCGCGCGGGTCGGCCGCCGGCGCGCCGGCGGCGCGGTGCCGGTTGAGCAGCGCATCGGCGCGGCCCAGCACGTCATCTGCCGCGCGCCCGTCGTCGTCGCCCTGATTGCTCATTGCCGCGCGCGCATTACTGCGGGCTCTTTGAGAGGTCGTGGCTCTGGATCGCGTAGCCGCGGTCGCGGTAGAACTTGAAACGCTCGCGCGCCTGGCCGCGGTCTTGCTCGTCGAGGCTGACGATTTCGATCAGGCGCTGAAAGCGGCTGAAGAAAGGCGGCCATTCGGCGCGCAGATTGATCAGCACCTCGTCGTGCAGCGGATCGGCCCCGTCGTGATCGACGATGACCGGGGTGACCGCCGCGAGAGGATCGCCCGGCGTGCAGTGCGGAATGAAGCTCACCGCCTGCGCCGACCACAGCACGCGGCTGAATCGCTGGCTCGCGTCGGCATCCGCGCAGAAAGCGAGCACCCGCAGGCCGCGCGCGCAGGCCTTGGCGCTCAACGCGCACGCGGTCTGCAGCTTGTTCTCGACGTGAAAATAAAAGTCGATCTGGGTCATGAAGGCAGGATGCAGGATTCAGCGGTATCGCGAACGGGACAGCATGAATTCAAGGTCGGTCCTGACGGTTCAATCAGCTTTTTGCAGCGCGGTCGATCAGGTATTGCGTGAGCAGCGGCACGGGCCGTCCGGTCGCGCCCTTGGCGGCGCCGGATTTCCACGCGACACCGGCGATGTCCAGATGTGCCCATTTGAATTTCTTGGTGAAGCGCGCCAGAAAACAGGCTGCCGTGACGCTGCCGGCAGGCCGCCCGCCGATGTTGGCGAAATCGGCGAAGTTGCTCTTTAACTGCTCCTGGTAATCGTCCCACAGCGGCAAATGCCAGGCGCGGTCGTGCGTGGTCTGCCCGGCGGCAAGCAGTTCCTGCGCAAGGGCTTCGTCGTTGGCAAAGAGGCCACTGGCGACGTGGCCGAGCGCAATCACGCAGGCGCCGGTGAGGGTGGCGATGTCGACGACGGCCTGCGGCTCGAAGCGCTCCGCGTAAGTCAGCGCGTCGCACAGGATGAGGCGGCCTTCGGCGTCGGTGTTGAGGATTTCCACCGTCAGGCCCGACATGCTGGTGACGATGTCGCCAGGTTTGGTGGCGCTGCCGCCCGGCATGTTTTCGGTAGCGGGAACGATGCCGATGACGTTGATCGGCAGCTTGAGTTCGGCGACCGCGCGCAGCGTGCCGAGCACGCTCGCCGCGCCGCACATGTCGAATTTCATTTCGTCCATTTCGGGCGCCGGCTTCAGCGAGATGCCGCCGGTGTCGAAAGTGACGCCTTTGCCGACCAGAGCGTAAGGTTTCTGGCCGCGCGGCCCGCCCTCGTACTTGAGCACGATGAGCTTGGGCGGTTCGTCACTGCCGCGCGCCACCGACAGGAGAGAACCCATGCCGAGCTTTTCCATGTCTTTGCGCTCGAGCACCTGCACGCCCAGCTTGTATTGCCTGGCAAGCGTGCGTGCGGCGTCCGCGAGATATGCCGGCGTGCACACGTTGCCCGGCAGGTTGCCGAGGTCTTTGGCGAGGCTCATGCCGTGCGCGATCGCAGCGCCTTGCTTCAACCCGCTTTGGCCCGCCTTGAGTTCGTTGCGCTCGCCGACCAGCAACGTCAAATGCCGCACGCCGCGCGCCTGCTCGCGTTTGCTTTTCATGCGATCGAAGTGATAAGTCGCGTCGCTGGCGGCGATGGCCGCCTGGGCAGCGCGCCAGGCGATATCGCGCTGTTTGACGCCCGCCGACAGGCACAGCACAGCGTCGGTGACGCCGGTTTGTTTCAGCGCGGCGATGGCCTTGGTGACGGCGCTGCGATATTTGCCATCGTCGAATTCGCGTTCGCGGCCGAGCCCGACGAGCAGCACGCGGGCAGCGGAGACGCGCGGCACCTGATGCAGCATCAGCGTGGTGCCGGCCTTGCCTTCCATGTCGCCGCGTTTCAACGCCGCGGTCAGCTGTCCGCGCGTTGCGCGATCGAGAGAGGCGCCAGCCGCCGACAGTTTGCGCGGTTCGAATACCCCGATGATGATGCAACCGCTGCGGATGCGCTCCGGGCCACCGCTTTTTATGCTAAATTCCACGCCGTTCTCCTGAGGATTAGTCGTTACGGGATATCACTGATTATCTTCGCTATCCGGGCAAAAATCAAAGCGCGTCCGCGTGAAAATATTTCATAATTCGCTGGTGCGGGAATGCGCCGGTACCGCGATCGCGACGTTCGTGGTGCTGCTCGGCATTACGGTGACGACGCAGCTGGTGCGTTTCCTCGGACTCGCTGCCGGCGGCTCGATCACGTTTACCGGTGTTTTCGCGCTGCTGGCGCTCACCTCCTTCAACTACCTGCCGGTATTGCTGTCGCTGACGCTGTTCATCGCGGTGCTGATGACGCTGACGCGCAGTTACCGCGATTCCGAAATGATCGTCTGGTTCAGCGCGGGGATGAGCCTCACGCGCTGGGTGCGTCCGGTGCTGTCGTTCGCGGTGCCCATCGTGATCCTGGTCGCGCTGTTAAGCCTGCTGCTGTCGCCGTGGGCGATCACCAAGAGCGAAGAGTTCAGGAACTACATGGACAACCGCGACGACGTGACGCAGGTGACGCCCGGCGTATTTCGCGAGTCGAAACAGAGTGAGCGAGTGTTTTTCGTCGAGAACGTCAACGAAGGCGAGAACATGGTCGCCAACGTGTTCGTAAGTTCCACGCAGCACCATAAAACCGGCGTGATGGTCGCCAAGCGCGGCTTCATGCAGACCGTCGAGAACGGCGACCGCTTCCTCGTGTTGTTGAACGGCCGGCGCTACGAAGGCACTCCGGGTACCACCGATTACAAGGTCAGCGAATTCGAGCGCTACGCGATGCGCATCGAAGCGCGCGAAGCCAAGGCAGCGACGCCGTCCGCCAAGTCGCTGCCGACGCTGGCGCTGCTGCGCGACCCGAATCCGCTCAATCAGGGCGAGTTCGCCTGGCGCATCGGGCTGCCGCTGTCGGCGCTGATACTGGCGCTGCTGGCAATTCCGCTGTCTTTTGTCAATCCGCGAGCGGGGCGGTCGCTCAATCTCGTGATGGCGATCCTGGTCTACATGATTTACAACAACGTCATCAGCATCGCCCAGGCGTGGATCGCGCAGCAGCGCGTGAGCCTTCCCGTCGGCGTGCTGGGCGTGCACGCGATCATGATCGTTCTCCTGTTGCTGCTCTTTTGCCGGCGCCTGACGCTGTTCTCGGTGTTTCGTTTCCTCAAATGAAAATCATCCGGCGCTACCTGTCGGCCGAGATAACCACGTCCACGCTGCTGGTGTTCGCGGCGCTGCTGATGCTGTTGGCGCTCTTTGACCTGATTCACGAGTTGGGCGAAATCGGCAAGGGCAGCTACCGGCTGCCGCATATTTTTGCGTACGTGTTGCTGAGCGTGCCGGGCCACATTTACGAACTGTTCCCGATTGCGGCGCTGATCGGCACGCTGTTCGCGCTGGCCCAGCTCGTCGCCAATTCCGAATACACGGTGATGCGGGTTTCCGGCGTCTCGATACCGCGCATGGCGCTGACGCTGGTCGAGGTCGGGCTCTTGTTTTCAGTGCTGACTTTTGTCATCGGGGAGTTCATCGCGCCGCCCGCCGAGCAATTCGCCCAGCAGTTGCGCGCCAAGGCAATTACCGGAGTGATCGCGCAGGAATTCCGCTCCGGCTTGTGGGTCAAGGACGACCGCAGTTTCGTCAACGTCGCCCAGGTGCTGCCCGAGGCGGTGTTGCAGGGCGTGAAGATTTACGAATTCGACCCCGATCACCGGTTGCGCCGGATCAGTCTCGCGCAGCGCGCCGAATACCGGCAAGGCAATACCTGGCGTCTGCACGAAGTGGTGCAGACCAATTTCGAGAACGACAATATGACGGTGGACCGCATCGCCGAAGCCGACTGGCATTCGGTACTGGAGCCGGGCTTGTTGAGCGTGCTCATGCTGGTGCCGGAGCAGATGTCGGCGTGGGCGTTGTACTCGTTCGTGCAGCATTTGCGCGAGAACAACCAGCAGACATCGCGCCACGAGATCGCGTTCTGGAACAAGCTGATCTATCCGTTCGCGGTGCTGGTAATGATGGTGCTGGCTCTGCCGTTCGCTTATTACCAGCAGCGCGCCGGCGGGGTTGGCGGCAAGTTGTTCGCGGGCATCATGCTCGGCATCGGTTTCTGGATGCTCGGGCGTTTGTTTACTTACCTCGGGTTGCTGCGCGACTGGCCGCCGTTTTGGAGCGCGATCCTGCCGACGCTGATGTTTCTCAGCCTGGCGATGGTGATGATGTGGTGGGGGGAGAGAAGGTAAGGTAAGGCGGAAGGATGAGGGATGAAGGATGGATAAGAAACCTGAGCGCCCTTAGGCAGTCACTCATCCTTCCGCCTTCATCCTTCCGCCTTCGTCTTTAATGAGCCGCGTGCCCGCCAGCCGGTCGTGCAGAAACTGGCGGTCACGGTCGCCGAGCGCCCACCAAAAGCCGACGCCGCACAAGGCGGTTCCCACGAGCGCGAACAGGTAGCGCTGTGCCGCTTTTTTCGCTGGAATTGCTGCGCCGTCGTTCATCACCAGACGGATGTGCCACGTTTTCATCGGCAGGGTTTGTCCGCTGTGCGTCCAGCAATAGATAAAGTACGCCGCGGTAATGGCGAGCAGATACGCCTGGAACAGCGGGCGGGCGAGCGCGACCGGGAGCAGGGGATTGATGACCAGGAATAACCAGGCGGCGATAAACAATATCGCCGTCAGCAGCAGCATTTCGTAGCACAGGCTGCCCAGGCGTCGTACCAGGCGTGCAGCGGCAACCGGGGCAGCGGCGGGCGCCGCATGGTCTTTCAAGCGGGAGAGTTCGCAGCTACTGCGAGGTGGTGGTTGCCGAGCTGTCGGTAGCGGGCTCGACCTTGGGGGCCAGCGATTGCTGGTATTGCTGCCATTGCGCCTTGACCTGCTCGCGTTTTTCGGGCGGCAATTTCTTGATGGTCTTGTAATTTTCGCGCGCGACGCTGCGCTGCTCCGGCGTGAGCTTGGCCCAGTCTTTCATTTGCGCCTGCAGCCGCTGCTGCTGCTCCGGTTTCATTTTCGGATAGGCTTTCGCGACCTTGACCCATTTGGCGCGGCGCAGGGTGTCGAGTTCTTTCCAGTCGTCCTTGAGCGGCGCCAGCACGGTCTGCTGCGCCGGGGTCAGCTCCGTCCACTCGGGCTTGGCCGGTTTGGGCTGAACTGCTGCTTTGGGCTGGGGTGGCGCGGCGGCAATGACCGGGGCGGCGAGGCTCAGGCCCAGAACTATTGAGACGAGCGCTTTAACCATGCTTCGAAGTTGTTATCCAGATAAGCGTTGATGGGCAGATCGTCGGTCAGCAGGCTGACGTCGATTTCGGCGATGTCATTGGCCTGTATCACCACCTGCCAGTAAGTGGCGCCGGTCAGGCTCAATACCAGCAGGCCGAGCGCGAGCAGATTGCGTGCATTGAAATGGCGGTTATGGCTGACACGGAACGCCATGTCGCCGGCCCAGGCGAGGCCGAACACCGGCTGCGGCGCTTCGCGGTAGCGGTCAAGCGCTGCCTGACGCGACGATTGCAGCTGGTACGCGGTGCCCTGCTTGATATTGCCCAGCCCCTGATTGAGGCGCCGGATGATTTTGCCTGCCAGTTCCTGTTCATTCATAGCGAAATTCCCTTATCTTTCAGCAGCTCCGCCAATGCATGCGTGGCTCGTGAGCAGTGAGTTTTCACGCTCCCTTCCGAGCAACCCATGACTGCCGCCGCTTCTGCGACATCCATTTCCTCCCAATAACGCAGCAGGAACGCTTGGCGTTGACGTTGCGGCAGCTTATGGAGTGCTTTTTCAATGATTTCAAGCGTTTGGGCTTGCTGCAACTGATCTGAAGGCGCGCCCTGCGGATTGGAGTTCGATTGCACCTCCAAAGTTTCCAGCGGATCGTAGTCGTCGTCGCCGTCAGGCCCGCCCAGCGACGACATCTGGGTTGTCCACAGGGAGCGCACTTTCTGGCGCCGGAAATAATCCCGTATGGTGTTCTGCAAAATGCGCTGAAACAGCATCGGCAGCTCCGCCGCCGGGCGCGCCGCGTACTTGTTGGACAGTTTCATCATCGCGTCCTGCACCGCGTCCAGCGCGACCTGTTCGTCGCGCGCGGCGAAAAACGCCTGCTTGAAGGCGCGGCGTTCGACCGCGGCGAGAAAGTCCGAAAGTTCCTTGCGGGTAGCCAGTGGAATCCGCCTTTGTGATGAGCCCGGTCGCGCCGGGCTTCGCGTTGTGTTTATGCTGCGCAGTGGCCACGACGTAGAGCGCTCCGAAATAACGTGTGCGCTCTTCCCGGCGTTGACGCCGTTTCGACTGCGGGCTGAATTTATCCAAGGCATCTTAACAAAACGCGTAGTCACTGCAAGTTGACCCGCGCCGTATATCGCCAAGTCGGCGGTATCATGCTGTTTAATCAGATATTTAGCTTGACCAAACGAGGCGTAAAAGGTATCGTTCGCGGTTCTGTGTTTTGCTTGTAAATCAACAAGGTTGAGCTATGGAATTGAACGGCGCCGAGATCGTGGTGCGTTGTTTGCAGGAAGAGGGCGTCGATTACGTGTTCGGCTACCCGGGCGGCGCCGTGCTGCACCTTTACGACGCATTGTTCAAGCAGGACAAAGTGAAGCACATCCTGGCCCGTCATGAGCAGGGGGCGGTCCACGCCGCTGACGGCTATTCGCGCTCAACCGAAAAAATCGGCGTTGCGCTGGTCACCTCGGGTCCTGGCGTGACCAATGCCATCACCGGCATCGCGACCGCCTACATGGATTCGATCCCCATGGTGATCATCACTGGCCAGGTGCCGACGCACGCGATCGGCCAGGACGCGTTCCAGGAATGCGACACCGTCGGCATTACACGCCCCTGCGTGAAGCACAACTTCCTGATCAAGGACGTGAAAGACATCGCGGCCACTATCAAGAAAGCGTTTTACATCGCGGGGACGGGACGGCCGGGCCCGGTGGTGGTCGATATTCCGAAAGACATCACTTCGCCGGCGGCGAAAGCCGAATTCGAATATCCAAAGTCGGTCAGCATGCGCTCGTACAACCCGGTCGTGAAAGGCCATGCTGGTCAGATCAAGAAAGCGGTGCAGCTTCTGATGCGAGCGAAGCGGCCGATGATCTACGCCGGTGGCGGCGTCGTGCTCGGCAACGCGGCAGCGGAACTCGCCCAGCTCGTGCGTTTGCTGGGCTTCCCCTGCACCAACACATTGATGGGGCTGGGCGGTTTTCCGGCCACCGACCGCCAGTTCGTCGGCATGCTCGGTATGCACGGCACTTATGAAGCCAACATGGCGATGCAGCACTGCGACGTGCTGCTGGCGATAGGGGCGCGTTTCGACGATCGCGTGATCGGCAATCCCAAGCATTTCTTCGAGGAGCCGCACACCATCATCCACGTCGACGTCGATCCGTCTTCGATTTCGAAGCGCGTCAAGGTCGATGTGCCCATCGTCGGCAACGTGCGCCCGGTGCTGCAGGAGCTCATCAAGCAGGCGCAGGCATCCAGGGACAAACCGGACGCCGGCGGGTTGAAGGCGTGGTGGAAGCAGATCGACCAGTGGCGCGGGCGCGATTGCCTCAAGTACGCGCGCACGTCCAAGATCATCAAGCCGCAGTTCGTGATCGAAAAGCTCTGGGAGCTGACGAAAGGTGATGCATTTGTGACGTCCGACGTCGGCCAGCACCAGATGTGGGCGGCGCAATACTACAAGTTCGACAAACCGCGGCGCTGGATCAACTCGGGCGGGCTCGGCACCATGGGGTTCGGTCTGCCGGCGGCGATGGGCGTGCGGCTCGCCCACCCCAAGGCGACGGTCGCCTGCATCACCGGCGAGGGCAGCATCCAGATGTGCATCCAGGAATTGTCGACCTGCAAGCAGTACCATTTGCCGATCAAGATCATCAACCTCAACAACCGCTACCTCGGCATGGTGCGGCAATGGCAGCAGGTCGATTATTCGAGCCGCTATTCGGAGTCGTACATGGATGCCCTGCCGGATTTCGTCAAGCTCGCGGAAGCGTACGGCCACGTCGGCATGCTGATCGACAAGCCGGCCGACGTCGAGCCGGCCCTCAAAGAAGCGTTGAAGTTGAAGGACCGACTGGTGTTCATGGACTTCATTACCGATCAGACCGAGAACGTGTGGCCGATGGTGAAGGCGGGCCGCGGCCTCTCCGAGATGCTGCTCGGTTCGGAAGATCTCTAAGGAGGCGGCGATGCGACATATTATTTCCGTGCTCCTCGAAAACGAACCTGGCGCGCTGTCGCGCGTGGTGGGATTGTTTTCCGCGCGCGGCTACAACATTGAAACGCTGACGGTGGCGCCGACCGAGGACGTGACGCTGTCGCGCATGACGATAGTGACCACGGGTTCGGACGAGGTGATCGAGCAGATCAACAAGCAGCTTAACAAGCTGATCGAAGTGGTGAAGGTGATTGATCTGTCCGATGGCGATCACATCGAGCGCGAACTGATGCTGGTCAAGGTGCGCGCGGTGGGTAAGGAGCGCGAAGAAATGAAGCGCATGTCCGACATATTCAGAGGCCGCGTGATCGATGTGACCGATAAGAGCTACACGATTGAGCTCACCGGTGACCAGGCCAAAAACGATGCCTTTTTGGAGGCAATTGAGAAGGACGCGATCCTAGAGACCGTGCGTACCGGATGCAGCGGCATCGGGCGTGGCGAGCGGGTCTTGCGGGTATAAGATTTTGCAACTTGGCGCGCTGCGTCATTATTTTTCGGAGAAAAGCATGAAGGTTTATTACGACAAAGACTGTGACCTGAGTCTGATCAAAGGCAAAACCGTTGCCATCATCGGCTACGGCAGCCAGGGCCACGCCCATGCCCAAAACTTGAACGACAGCGGCGTCAAAGTCATTGTCGGATTGCGCAAAGGCGGCGCCTCTTGGCCTAAAGTGGAAAAAGCCGGTCTGAATGTCGCCGAAGTTGCCGACGCGGTGCGCGCGGCCGACGTGGTCATGATTTTGTTGCCTGATGAGCAAATTGGCACCGTTTACACCCATGACGTGGAGCCCAATATCAAGCCCGGCGCTTCCCTGGTGTTTGCCCACGGCTTTAACGTGCATTACGGCCTGGT
>Ga0114978_10001937_pt1 | contig 17289 bp, 16 predicted proteins | sample S_140212_EF_Meta_FD_87027 | JGI IMG/M metagenome (GOLD analysis project Ga0114978, IMG submission 87027) | Freshwater microbial communities from Lake Simoncouche, Canada to study carbon cycling - S_140212_EF_MetaG | ecosystem: Environmental > Aquatic > Freshwater > Lake | place: Lake... | reverse complement strand
TTCTCCTAACTTGAACCCAACTGAATTCACTGATGAAACATATAACAACTCGCGCTAGCTCATAGATTAAAGCGCAAGCACAACATTAAAATAGCTTTACCAACTCAATCATCGGATTTTTTTCGATCATTTTGTAAATATTTTATGGCCATTGAATCAATATCTAGCACTTGTCCTTGGTTGCAGCTTCTTGACGAGCACCATCCATAAAGGCCATGATTTGATTCATTCGTGTTTGAGCGTTTTCTTGAGTGTCAGCGTATATGCTATTTCCATGCGCATCCATAGCAACGGTCACTGGCCCTAAACCCATCACTCTCAGTCGCATCAACCTATAGTGCATTAGCATATCGCTCCATCCAACTTCAAGAACCTCTTGGATAGATTGTGTGTGAAGAGTTGCACCACCCCCCAAAAAAGATAGGTACACACAGCCTGTTTTTTTCATGGCTTCAACAGATCTTGCATCAAGTCCGCCTTTTCCGCCTACAGCGTGAAGTTGTAATTCACCAATAAGTCTAGGCATGACATCGTTAAAACGCGTGCTGGTGGTTGGATTGATATAGACAACATCAAGTTGTTCGATTCCTTGAGGACTAGTCTTCGCTTGGCAGTAGCTTCCAAGATGAAAAAGAGTCTGACCAAGTAAATTAAAAGGCAATGGCTCTAGTCCATCAAGGCAGCGAATAAGACGCTGGTGAGTCGGAAGTCCCGCTGTCACGATGATTTCACCATCGATGACAACTTGGTCGCCTGCTCTCAATGTCCTCGAGTCATTTTCTGATAGCGGAAACTTCATCCGATGTGTTTGAATGGTCAAGAATTTACTCCAAAAATTCAACTCGACCATCGTTGAAAATACGAGCACGGGTTCGACGATTGATCCAACAATTAAAAGCAACAGCGACAGGCGTAAAACCATGACCCGCTGCATAGTTTACGTGCACAGCTGAAGCGGTAAAGTCTCCTCCTGTTCCCATTGGCCCAAAACCCATCATGTTGATGCCAGCCAAGAGACGCTTCTCCATGTCAGCCACCATGCTCTCAGTGTGATGCTCCCCAATTGGGCGCAAAGTAGCCTCCTTGGCCAATTTGGCCGCGTAGTCAAAGCTCCCGCCAATCCCAACGCCAACTACAACAGGCGGGCACGGTTGAGACCCTGCACGGGCGACCACGTCAAGAACATATTTTTCAATTGTACGCAAGTCCGGAAAACTGAAAATCTCCAACGCAGCCCAGCGTCCAGAGCCCAGTGCTTTTGGAGAACAGGTAATATCCATGCAGTCTGAACCATCTACCATGTCAAAAGTAACAAGTGGCATCCCTGCCCCCTTGTACCCTCTCTCCAAGGTCAGAGGGTTGGTAATGTGGGGCAACAATGGGGGTTGAATGGTTGAAACCAATTGATCAAACCCTTGTGCGATGGCTTCACGAACATGACCGCTGAATTGGACTTGGGTCCCCACACGAATGAAATATACGGGCACCCCTGAATCGGAACAAACAAACTGTCCTGTTTTTTCTGCTTCCTCAGCGCTTTTGATCATGATGCGCAAGGTGTGACGAGCAGTTTCATTGGATTCAACTTGAGCGGCACCAACAAGCGCATCCATCGCATCAAGTGGAATTTTTCTAAGCGAACGCTCATAGAGTTCAGCAGTCACAGATTTGATGAGTTCGGAAGATATCGCCATAAAATTTAATCAACTAGAAAGAAGGCCTTCAGTTATTGCTTTTAAACGTGCAAGAGAATAGACCGTATCAAGGGTTGGAGTCAATGCATTGACCTTTCGACCTAATTCACACGCCGCACCTAAAATAGCATCAATTTCAACTTTTCGACCTCGCTCGGCATCTTGCAACATGGATGTTTTAATATGCCCAAGCTTACGAGTCAACGCAATCCGATCTTCCACACTTATATTGGGCCTTAAACCCAATGCGTTTCCCACCTCCAACAGCTCAGACATCATGGACTTAAACACCTGATAAGTCCCAGGGTCATCAATCATCAAATCGGTTGCAGAAGATGTCAACAAGCTCACAGGATTGAAGCATGCATTGCCCATCAATTTCTTCCATACCTCTGTACGAATATCAGAACTTATTTCTGCATCCAAGCCACTGGAGCGCATAAGATCAACAAGGCTTTGCAATCTCAATGAAGTAGCGGCTCCAGGGGCCGAGCTGGGCTCACCGAACACTATTTTTGTACCCGAATGATGGCGAGTTAGACCAGGCTCTGGACTTGAAAGCGAAGGATAAACCACAGTACCGATGACAGAACTTGAAGGTATTGAAGACTCTATGAGACCGCTTTTATCAACACAATGGATTCTTCCTAACGCGCCTGGTTGACCCGACTCACCGCAGAACCACCATGGAATGCCGTTCAGGGCTGGTATCAAAAGTGTCTGAGGACCCAGTAAGGGTTTAACCTTATCAACTGCACTTTCTAGATCATGACTTTTGACAGCGATGATAAGGATATCTTGCAGCCCAAGTTGGGTTGGATCGCTGACTGCCTTGACTTTGGATGTCAAGCGTTGTCCTTCGCTCTCCAAGATCCATCCTCGGTTTTGGATGGCCTCAAGGCTGGCGCCTCTTGCGACGACACTCACTTGGGCTGAACTTTGAGCTAGGCGAACACCGAAATAACCACCTACTGCGCCTGCTCCGAAGACACACACTTTTAGAAGATGCGATTCAGTCATAAATACGTCTTTGAGTTATTTGATGTTAGTGTAACTATTATTTATAGCGAATTAAAGTTGGATATTTCGGGTGCTTGATGATTACGATACACATGTTTTTGGAGGTTTATGATACAGTTGTTTTTAAAAATGATTAAATAAAACTTATCTAATTTTTGAAAAGATTATGACTTTGCCTTGGATTTATTTTTTGTAATATTTCCAATATGCTAACTTTGATGAACTATTAACAGTATTTTTTAACAATAACTATGACCGAGATCACCAAAATGATATTTAAACAAAGTGAAAAGTTTTTCTTTTTTTTACTACCAATATCTTTCTCTCTTTTCTTTTCATTGTTTTGTGCTCATGCGCAAAATTGGCCTTCAAAGTCTATCCGCATAGTTGTTCCATTCGCAGCCGGTGGACCTGCAGACGCCCTTGCGCGTTTTATCAGCATGAAAATGACCTCTGAACTTGGACAACCTGTTGTGATCGACAACAAAGCAGGTGCAGGTGGAGTTTTGGGTGCCATGGATGTCATTCAATCGACAGATGGTCACAGCATATTATTTGCATCCACTGGCGCCTTGGTTATTATCCCTGCCATTTCTCTCAATCCAAATTACAGACCCGAGCGCGATCTCATTGCCATCGGTCAAGCGGTGAATACCCCCTCAGTTGCGGTTGTCTCTGCAAAGAGTCGATTCAATAAGTTAAGTGAACTCGTATCCTACGCAAAGGATAACCCGGCCAAACTTAACTACGCCTCCGCAGGAAGTGGTACGTCAACTCAGCTGGGTACTGAACTTTTAAAGCGGGATGCCAGTATATTCATTACGCATATACCCTATAGGGGTGCGGCTCCTGCTATCACAGACCTTATTTCGGGAACAGTCGATCTCATGTTCGCAGATGTACCCGCTGTGATTTCTTTTATCCATGCTGGCCAGCTGAAAGCTCTTGCTCTTGCAGCACCCGAGCGCACTTCGGCTTTGCCAGAAGTGATGACCACGAGCGAAGCCGGGTATAAAACAGTCATCAGCGGAACGTGGTACGGCTTAATGGGGCCCGCCAAGATGCCTATTGAAGTTGTGACCAAGGTCAATGCAGCGCTTAACAAGGCCTTGCAGCACCCTGAGACCACGGCCTTCTTTAAAGCCCAGGGTGTTCAGGCTGTAATTGGCTCACCTCAAGACTTTGGCAAATTTATCAATACTGAAAGTATTAAATGGGGTGCTTTGATCAAGTCTGCAAATGTAAAACCAGATTAATCAAGTCATTTTTTATCATGGATTAGGTCTGTATTTTTCAGAATTGAACCAAAAAGATATCATTTTGCATGCCCTGTCCTATTTGTTCCCCCCTAGATTGAACTCGGTCTCACCAATCAGTTTAAACACCGTGAAAGCTTCATAAGCTGCACTTTTCTAACTGATTGAAAGAATTGCATTTCACTACAAGCTTCATGAATTCGTTTTTGATAGAGAATTATCGGCTTAGCATTCTCAATTATTCAGCGTTTTTGACAACTGGGATTTGACAACTTTTCCACCAGAGTTTTTAGGAAGCTGATCCATGAATTGGATAAGCTTAGGAACTTTATAAGGTGCCAGGTGAGTTTTGCAAAAATCAATCAAATCAGAAGATGATATAGGTGTTTTTAAACTGACGAAAGCTACAATTTCCTCTCCGAATTCTTTTGAAGGCGTAGAAATCACGGCGGCCTCAGAAACACAAGGATTGTTCATCAAGGTGTTTTCTATCTCCAGTGGATAAATATTGATCCCTCCTCGAATAATCATATCTTTGAATCGACCCTTTAAAAAGAGATATCCCTCTTCATTGAGAAGACCCAGATCGCCAGGATAAAACCATCCTTCATGAAAGGATTCAAGGCTCGATTCAGGATCGTTGTAAAAGCCACTTGAAACAGCCATTCCTTTGTATCGAATACGTCCTACAGTATTTGCGGATAATGGTTGATGTTCTTCGCTGACAATTTGAACATCCACCCCAAAAATCGGCCTACCCACAGAGTCAGGAAAATGCATCTGATCCTTGGGTGTCAATACCGAAATGCCACCACCTTCCGTTGAGCTGTAGTATTCGATAAAATGAGCGCATATGTTTTGACTTATGGCGTGCCTTTCTTCCGAGGTCAAAGCAGAGCCCGATGAAATAAGCGTATTGAGCTGCTGAAAATACTTCAAATCTGTGTCATTGGACTTCTCTTCATGGATCTTGCTCAAAATACGCCTAAGCAAAGTCGGTACCAAAAATAACAACGTGGACTTTGTTCGCTCAATTTCTCTGGCGAGTTCATGCGGAGTGTAAGGAGGCGGAAATAACACCAATGTACCGCCCACGAAAAGAATAGACAAACTAAAAGCTCTACCGCCTCCAAAATAAAGTGGTGTGGCATTGATGTAAGTCTCTCTTGAACCAAAGCCCAAATCGATCCAATGGGTCAGAAAGCGACTGATAAACTGCTGGTGCGATACCAAGGGTCCCTTGGGTCTGCCAGTTGTACCGGAGGACAAAGATAGGGTGAGTCCGTGTCGACCCAATGGAAACTCAAATTCGCTTAGAGGTCTAACGTCGACCTCAGCCGTGAGTGACTTTACTAGCCATGCATTGTGAGGCGACCAATCATCTTGCTCATTGACCAATACACATTTAGGCTTGAAATGCTGAAAAAGGGCTTCTTTTTCTGTGATGGACCAACGGTGATCCATCGGTAAAATGATTGCACCAGCCCTTGCAACTGCAAACAACATCACCAAATGATCGATTGAGTCTTCAAGTGCAACACCCACAATGTCGCCCTCTTGAATACCCAAATCGATTAAAGCCTTTGCTTTGTCAATGACCCTCTCATAAAGCTGAGCGTAATTGATCCGTGTAGCTCCATGGATGATTGCAGTTTTAGTGGGCCGCTGGTGAGCTAGCCGCTTCAATTGATCGGAAATATTCGAACCAAGTTGAAACTCAAGTGGCATGATCTGTTAATTTTTCTAAATCTAGTTTATAAATTCTGATCGCATTGTCACGAAGTAACTTTTGCTTTGGAATGGGTCGCAATTGCAAATCATCGATTTGTTTGAGAGTTCTTTCAAAATCCAAAATAGGAAAATCTGTACCAAAAATGACCTTGTCCTGTCCAAAGGTATTGATGTAATTGACAAAAGAATTTGGCCAGTATTTGGGAGAGTGTGCATCACAGCCAATAAAAACGTTGGGGTGTTTCCAGGCCATGGCAATCATCTCATCCGCCCAGGGAATACCCACATGGATACCAATTAATTTTAATTCTGGAAAGTCGCAAGCTACAGCATCCAAGCTGATTGGACGAGCTACGCTTTTCAATCGATGGGCTGGGTCATAAATCATAGACTGACCCACTTGCAGTTGGACAGGTATGTCCAGCTCCACGCATTTTGCGTAGAAGGGGTACCACTTGGCGTGATCAGGCGCGAGTTCAAACCAATGTGGGTAAAAATGCGCGCCAATAAATCCATGCTCTCGCACTGCTCTCTCGAGTTCCCTCACTCCTTGCATGCCTTCAGTCGGGTCAAGACCGGCCAATCCGTAAAAACGATCTGGAAACTCTGCAATGGCTCGTACCACCATTTCATAAGGAATGTGATACGTGGATCGGTGAAGAAAGGGGCCCACTTTGGCTGCAATCAAAAAAGACTTCTCTATACCGGCTTGATCCATGCGATTGACCATTTCAGCAATGGTGATACCCTTTAATATCTCTTGACTCACTCCCATCTTATCGCCAAAGAAAGCATCACGATTGGGTCGAATGGCCAAACTCTCAGCTGTCCAAATATTGACCACGGCATCAATGACACCCAGATGTTTTAAAGAGTTGGTTGGTTGATTCATTTTCGATTCAATATGTGAAAAGTTTAATTGATATGAGCTTCAGAGGAATTTTTTAAAGTACAAGGCTCAACTAAGATTGTTGCGAAAGAAAGTCTTCAAAAGTAGCCATCGTAGATTTAAAATCGTGAGGGTTAGAAGTTCCAGCAGTCACGCATTTTTGCGCATTCGGCATGAGTTGTGAAACTTCTTGGAAATATTCAAAGAGCATGTCATTTTTAGCGCAACAAAGTAAAGTATTGGATTGAATCAATGCAAGGCGTGCGGCTTTGTCATAAGCCAAAGCGGCACGGTATATTGCGGGATACGTTCTAGCGGCTTTGAAAACTTCAACAGCTTTATCGTGAAGTATCTCGGCAGACGGCAGGCCAGTCTTTCTCAAATGAGAGGCACTCCTTTGGTACCATGGCCAAAACAAATAAGCATCCCTTATAAACCCCCACATGAATTGAAACTGAGAGCCATTTTGATCAAACTCCACATCAGGGGCATAGTGCTGTAAAAACTCACGACGTTGCTCATCCGAGTAAAAGGAAACCCCATCCAGAATCAAGCGATGAATACGCTGTGGTGCCGCAATGGATATTTCGCCTGCAATATTTGCTCCAGTGTGTGTGCCATAAAGATTAAACTCCTCAACTCCTATGTCATTCAAAGCACGCAAGTGAGCATGCGCCAAATACGTCATGTCAATCAAGGGTGCCTTTGGAGCACATGAGTCCCCATTGCCCAGCGTGTCAAGTGCAATGACCCAGCGGTGCTTGGAAAGCGCAGTCATCAAAGGCTCAAGTGTTTTGGCAGATCCTGGAGATGCGTGAATCATCACCAAGGGTTTTTTAATTTTCCCATGCTGAGCACCACAATGACGAAAGTGCACTTGTCCTTCCTCTATTTGAGCAAAGCCTCTGAGAATTGGATGATCGCGCATAACAGTCGCCATAGGCTAGAGATGATGTACCAAGCTTAAATTAAAGCAATCCCAGCGCTTCAGTCCTTGATTTTAGCCGCACGAACCGAATTGGCATAATTGATCAAGTCCAATTTAATTTTAGCTGTAAAAGCCTCTGGGGAGTTTCCCTCGATCACCAAGCCATAGTCACTCAAGCGATTGACGATGTCGGGCATTTTAAGAATTTGAATCAGAGTTGAATTTAGTTTTTGTGTGATTGCTGGTGGTGTATTGGCAGGTGCCATGAGCCCATACCAGGAATTCATTTCAAATTCGGGGACTTGCTCAGCAACGGTAGGTATGTTGGGTAAGACTGACGCTCGCTTTAGAGTACTCACTGCCAAAGATCGCAATTTACCCTCAGTCACCAAGCCCATCACGCCAGCTATATTGACAAAAGCAGTCTGAATCTGACCACCTAGCAAGTCGGTATTGATTTGCGAGGATCCAGTGTACGGAATATGTATCATTTCTGTGCGAACTCGCTCAGCCAGGGTCGCTCCGGCCAAATGCGTTGTGCTACCAATCCCAACTGAGCCGTATGCCACCTTGCCAGGATTTTTCTTTATATAGTCAATAAATTCAGCCAAATTTTTTGCAGGAAAATCTGAACGAACAACAAGCAAAGTAGGTGCAGAAACAATTTGAGTGATAGGAACAAAGTCTCGACTGACATCATAAGCTGGCTTATTGGGCAAAGACGGACTAATGGTGATTGGCCCAGCATTGGCAAATAAAAGAGTGTATCCATCCGGTTTGGCATGAGACACCATAGCGGTACCTATTGTGCCATTGGCACCAGGTTTGGCTTCTATGACAAAGGGCTGGCCTAAAAGCTGAGTGAGTTTCTCAGCAATAGGTCGAATAATGGCCTCGGAAGGACCTCCTGCCGCCCATGGATTGATCAAAATCACAGCTCTAGATGGATAAGACTCTTGTGAATGTGCAAAAGAGACCCAAATAGCGCTAACGAGCACCGCAAATGTAAATATTACTTTTGAAAAATATCTTGAAACAAGTTGATTCATTTTTTCCCCTTTTTTGGTCATCTCTTAGAAGAGTGACTTGATTTAAATAAGTCCTTGGCAATTAGCATTCTTTGAATTTCTGATGATCCCTCTCCAATGCGGTAATGCCTTACGTCTCTATAAAACCGCTCAACATTGAAGCCTCGAATCAGACCAGAGCCCCCAAAGATTTGAACGGCCCGGTCGGCAACGCGGCCAACCATCTCCGAGCAATAGAGCTTGACCATATTAGGGGCAATGCCAGGATCACTCCCAGCATCTATTTGTCGCAAAGTCTCGTAAGCCAAGGCCCGAGCGACAGCCAACTCGGTGGCAGAATCAGCTAGCATCCACTGGATGGCCTGTCGTTGCGAGAGCGCCTGTCCAAATGTAATTCGCGATTGAACATGCTCGGTTGCAAGTTCAATCAATCGATCAGCAGCACCCAAGCACGCAGCTGACACGCCCATTCTCCCAGCAGTAAGAGAGCTCATTGCGATACCAAAACCTTCACCAACTTGGCCAATCATTGCATCGTTCGCAATGAAGCAATCTGTGAAATGAATTTCAGCCAACTCAATGGCATCTGAACCAATGGTTTTATCAACCCGAACAATATTCATGCCTGGCGTATTTTTTTCTACCAAAAAAGCACTGATACCCCCTTTTGCTTTTTTGATGGGGTCAGTCAGCGCAATCACAAGAATAACTTGAGCACGGTGAGCCCAACTGATGTAATGCTTTACACCATTCAGAACCCAGCCAGCATCGTCTTTTTTCGCAGTCGTTTTGATAGCAGCAGCATCTGAGCCTGCCTCAGGCTCTGTCAAAGCAAAAGAGGCCACCCATTCACCGGAGGATAATTTAGGCAAGAATTTATTCTTTTGATCTGATGTCCCAAATTTTGATATCGCAATGGGTGTCAATCCACTAGAAGCATCTAACATCAGTGTGTAAATTCGGTGTGAACGACTAAGCTCCTCCATGACCAAACAATAGGTCGATAAATCGAACCCACCACCCCCTTCAGACGTTGGCAAACGCATACCAAGATAGCCTTGATTGCGAAGTTCTTCAAACGCGCTTTGAGGCAATTCGCCACCCGAGTCCATCGCCCGAGATATGGGCTCCATTCGCTCCACCACAAAGCGCCTGACATGCGGGCGCATTTCACGTAGAAACTCATTTATATCGGTGTTCATAAGCTATTATCTTATGAGCTTTCAAGTAATGCAATAGATGCCAACTTTTTATTCAAACTCATGGATCATTCTAAGAAAATGTATGCAGGGATTTATGATTGCGAAATTTTCTAGCACGTGATCTCTACTGCTTTGTCGCCAAGGCCAGGAAAATGGGGTGCGAGCCACTTGCCCTTAAAGCAATGTGAGCCGTTATATACTCGATGTCAGAAAATCCACTTCTCTTAAGCATTGCAGCAAACTCTTCTCAATCAAAGCCTTGGCGAAAGACGCCCTCTGTTGGAGTTGAGTGAAATCCACCATCCTCGCTGTCCAAGTCTGCCAAAGCGATCTTCCCACCCGATTTCAGGTGCTCTGCAAACTTTTGTATCATATTATTTGTATCCTCTACGTGGTGCATCGCCATTGCACTCATGATCAGATCATATTGAACACCAGTGGGTTGAGAGGTGGTGTCTTGACAAAGAATTTCAACTTTGCCATTCAATTCAATTTTTGAAATCAACTTCTCAAGCATTGACTCTGATACATCAATTGCAGTAATTTTTTTGACATGAGGCGCAACTTGCGAAGCAATCAATCCCGTATCCGCACCAAAATCCAAAATCGACATTTGATTGCTTAACTCCACATTTTCTAACATACAAGTTCCAATGGCCAATGACATCTTTACTCTCGCTACATTTGCGTCCCAATTGATAGATTTTTCTTTAAATAAATCAGCCATGGTTAGATTTCTCTTCTAAGTTAACTTAATCTAGTTTGGATAAAATATAAAAAATACACGGTCACAGCGAGCACAATTACCCCCCGCTTCCAAACCTAAAACCTCACTAGGGTTTACGCGGAAGTTATTTATTTAGATGAGGCATCTTTAATGTGCTCGATTAAGAGCATTAATAGATGATCTTATACTAGGCTTATCATTGATGACTTATTTGTTATCAACAAACAAATCCAATACGGAAAGACCCACTCGATGAAAGTTTTAAAATTAATCTTGGCTTTGTTGTTAAGCTTTGCATCCACCCCTCCCAAGTCAATGCAACGCAAAAGGGCTTCAAACCCAGTCCACAAGAAGTGGCATGGGCCAAAGAGGTGTGTCTAGCCTCAGAGGCCTCTTTCGGCGGCGCTGTTCGTTTGAATGGAAAATTAATTGATCTACCCGTGGTACTCAGAGCTAAAAGAATTCTTAGACTGATCACTTGAAAACACTTGGGCCCTCTTTGCCATGATCTTCTCTGCAAGCAATTGTTCTTTGATTCTCACCTTGTTGATTCAAATGGCCAGTGCCGCCATGGTGTTGGCCCCCACGGCGATTGCACCGATCTTATTGCTTGAGCACCACTGGGCAAGCAGTGCGATTGGTTTTTACATCAGCATTGTCTACCTCTGTGCAGCAACCGCAGGCGTCTTTGCCGCCTCCATGATCGAAAAACTGGGCCCCATCAGGACCAGCCAAATTGCGCTCTTGTTTTCTTGTGCCGGATTGCTTTTGATCTTGCAGGACTATTTGGTCATTAACATCCTTGGGGCCGTGTGCTTAGGGCTGGGGTATGGGCCGATCACACCAGCGAGCTCGGACATTTTGGTCAGAACCACCCCCAAAAATCGCTTTTCCTTGATTTTTTCTATCAAACAAACCGGTGTCCCACTGGGAGGTGCCCTCGCAGGGCTTTTGATACCAAACTTAACGGACTATCAAAATGCGGGCTTTGCCTTTGAAATACTGTTGGTGATTTCGCTAGCGATTGCCATACTGGCTCAGTCATTGCGCCATCAACTGGATGTCAACCGCAATCCCCATGCAGCGTGGCCAAAGGCCTATCGATTTTTCAACCCCATTCGATATGTTTTGTCTCACCCCGTTTTATCGATTCTTTGTATCTGCTCTTTTGTTTTTTCAATCGTGCAACTTTGCCTAAGCTCCTACTTGGTCACTTACCTGAACACCTCACTGAAATGGTCATTGATCGAAGCAGGAATCGGGTTTTCATTTGTTCAACTCTCTGGAGTGACAGGAAGAATTGCATGGAGTTTACTGGCCGATAAAACGGGGAAAACCATACAAGCCTTGATTGCCTTGTCCAGTCTCATGGCACTTTCGTGCCTGAGCATGCTCTACCCAGATGTACACACGAAGGAATGGCTTGTCTATTGCATCTTGTGCATCTTTGGTTTCACCGCAATCAGCTGGAATGGCGTATTTTTAGCATTTGTCGCACAAATTGCAAAGAAAGAAAATGCCGCACAAGCCACTGCGGGTTGCTTGTTCTTCACCTTCCTAGGTGTCGTGGTGGGTCCACCTATTTTTGGCTATATGGTGAGCGTTACCAACAACATTGAATTGTGTTTTTCATTTCTCTTCTTTCCCCTGATCTTCATCTCCTTGATCTTGAATAAATTCAATCAACAAAAAAATGAGGCTTAAAGGCTGTAAGCTTAAAGGGCTGCAAGCTTAAAGAGCTGCGCGCCCAAAGGCTTTTTAGGGACCTACTTGATCCAAGAGATGGTCAAAAAAACGCATGTTTAAAACACCTTGTCCCAAGGAATTGTCTCTAAGTATTTACCCCCTACTGCGATTTGCAAAATCTAGAAGATGATGGTGAACTTTCAATCAAACAAATAGGAGAAGTTCGTGACTCGCAAAAGCCCCAATAAATTTGCCCACATCGTTTACAGAACTCACCAATTTGAGCGGATGATCAAATGGTATCAAGATGTCTTGGGTGCCAAAGTTCAGCACCATAACCCAGCCATTGCGTTCATCACTTATGATGAAGAACACCACCGTGTGGCATTCTTGAATCTCTCTATATTTGAACCCGATGGCAACAAAACCAGGCAAGACCGAGTTGGAACGGATCATGTGGCCTACACCTACGACTCGCTTAGGGACCTTGCAGACAACTACGACCACCTCAAGGGTCTGGGCATCATGCCCTACTGGTGCTTACACCATGGCATCACCGTCTCTTTGTATTATGGGGACCCTGACGGCAACCGAATGGAGTTCCAAGTCGATGTTTACAAATCCAACGAAGAAGCCAACGCTTTTATGATGGGACCTGGTTTTGCGGACAACCCCATCGGCGTAGAGTTCGATCCCGATGACTTGGTCAAAAGACTCAGAGCGGGCGAGCCCGAGAGTCACTTTTTGATTCGCACAGTGCATCAACCCACAGCACCTCTGAGAAACCCCTGAATTTACAAAAGTAGGGTGCGTCAACCACTGCCCATGCGTGCATCTTGAGCCTTTTCTCAAACGCTCATGTACTTTTCAATCCGCTCTTTATCCGAGTACAACTCTGAGCCCAGACCTTGATGGACAATTTGTCCTTTTTCCAAGACGAGAAAACCATCTGCCAATTTACTCAATGATTTCAGATCCCGGTCCACAATCAAGACCGCAAGTTCGGTGCCTTTGAGTTTAAGCAAGGTGCTCCAAATCTCTCTCCTGATCAAAGGTGCAAGCCCTTCAGTGGCCTCATCCAAAACAAGCAGCGAGGGCTGAGTAAGTAAAGCGCGTCCAATGGCCAGCATTTGCTGCTCGCCGCCTGAGAGTTGATTGCCGTAATGTGTTTTGCGCTCTGCAAGCCTTGGAAAAAGCTCATAGACGTCCTCCAAGCGCCAAACTTGGTTGATCTGCGAGCTCTTTTTAAAACTGGCCATCAAATTCTCTTGAACCGTCAGGGTTGCAAAGATTTGTCGCCCCTCAGGCACCCATCCCAGACCCGCACGAGCGACTTTAAAAGAGGCCAGTTGCTCAATGGGTTGATCCCTAAAATGGATGGTCCCCCCCATGTAAGTCGTCAATCCAAACAATGAGCGAATAAAGGTTGATTTGCCCATTCCATTTCGGCCCAAGAGCGCCACCACCTCGCCTTGAGAAATGTTCATGGAGACATCAAACAAAACGCGAGAACCTGCGTAACCCGCAGACAGATCCCGCACCTGCAGGAGTGGCTTAATGGACGTCAAGTTCTTCTCCAAGGTAGGCCGATTTCACCAAGGGATCGTTCTTGATTTGCTCGACCGTGCCGCTTGCAATGATGGCACCATTCACAAGGACAGAGACTCGATCGGCCAAAGAAAAAACCGCATCCATGTCATGCTCGACCAATAAAATACCGAAATGGGACTTTAAACTTCTCAACAGCTCAATCATCTGCTCACTCTCCGTTGGACCCAGCCCAGCAAGGGGCTCATCCAAGATCAGCAACTTGGCCTTGGATGACAAACAAATCGCCAGCTCCAATTGACGCTTTTCCCCATGTGCCAAGGCGGCCGTTGGCTTGGAGGCCAGGTGCAGCAAACCCACTTGTTGCAAAATGCTTTTTTGAGAGGAACTCAGATCGTCAAGGCCAGCACTCTTGGCCCACATCTTAAAGCCCTGATTCTTTGAAGCGATCTCGGCCATGATCAAATGCTGGGCAACACTCATTGAGCCAAACAATTGAGGGACTTGATACGCCCTGGATATTCCAAGGCGCGATCGCGCAGCGACGGTGACTTTGTTGATCATCTCGCCTTCAAAATAGATCAAACCTGAATTGACCTCCAACTCGCCTGTGATTTGGTTAATGAGGGTGGATTTTCCTGCGCCGTTTGGGCCAATCAATGCATGCAATTCACCCGAATAAACGCTCAATGACACGCGATCGGTCACCATCAACGCACCAAAGCTTTTGACAATATCGACCGTCTCTAAGATGGGAGATTGACTCATTTTTTCATGCGCCTTGTTTTGAGATCAAGCCCAAGAGCCCCGTTTTTAAAAACAACACCCGCAGCATCAAAATGACACCTAGATAGAACATCCAATACTCTGTCCAAGCGGAGAGAATTTGCTCCAATGTGACAAAGGCAGCAGCGCCCAAGATAGGGCCCAGCAGTGTCCCAGCCGAACCTAAAATCACCATGAACAAAAACTCTCCCGATTGAACCCAGGAAATACTCGCAGGCGACACGTATTCATTTAAATTGGCAAAGCCCACTCCCCCCAAAGCACACATACAAGCTGAAAGCGTAAAAAGCGTCAACTGATAGGGATAAGGCTGCAGTCCCAAAGAGTTCACCTTTCTGGAGTTGTCGCGACTTGCAATGATGACTTGACCAAAATTGGAGGACATGATTCGATGAGCGACATAGGTCACAGCCAACAAAACCCCCAACATGGTGTAGGCCAACACTTTGGCCTGGGATAAATCAACGCCCTCGAACCAAACGGTGGCAGCGGGCAATCTGAACCCATCATCGCCTCCATACATGCGCAGGCCTTGCGCGATGAAAAAGATCATTTGAGAAAAGGCCAAGGTGATAAAAATAAAATACAAGCCACTGGTTCTCAGTGAAATCGCACCAATAAAACACCCAATCAAACCCGCAACCAAGAAGGCAATGGGCATGACCAACCAAATTTGAGCAATGCCAAACTGAGCCAATATACCTGCGCTATAAACGCCAATTCCAAAAAATGCAGCGTGTCCTAAGCTCACTCTGCCGGAAAAACCCACAATCAAATCCAAACTGACCGCTGCAATTGCAAACACAGAAATTCTTGCGATCAACTTGGTGTAATAGACTTGCTCCAACATCGGCACCAATAGCGCCAAGATGAAGATCGCGCAAAAGGTGAGCGTCAACCTCAAATTCTTTGCCTCAGACTGTTTGATCACGTGTGCACCCGTCATTGAAGTTGCCGCCCAAATAAACCAGAGGGTCTAATGGCGATCACCAAGGCCATCAAGATGTAAATGGCTGCGTTTGATACGATATTTCCAACCAAAGCGCCCAACAAGCTTGGCCACACCATTCGACCCAGCGTATCGACAAGACCCACCAACAATGCCGCGTAAAGCGCACCTTTGAGTGAGCCTATTCCGCCAATCACCACCACCGCGAGGGACAAAATCAACAAGGGGTCTCCCATGCCCGATTGAACAGAAATCATGGGGCCAAGCATCACGCCACCCAAGGCGGCCAAAATTGCGCTCATCGCAAAGACGGCGGTAAAGAGAAAGTTGATATTGACACCCAAGGCACCAATCATTTCTCGCTTCTCCGCGCCCGCTCTGATTTGCATACCCAAGCGTGTTTTGGTGAGCAAATACCAAAGCACCAAACCCGCTAAGATTGCAACGCCAGTGATGACCAAACGGTAAAGAGGATAACTAAAGGTCGGGGTGAGTTGAACCGGCCCCTCCAACCAAGAGGGCAAGTTCACATACAAGGGCTCTCTGCCCCAAATCATGATCACACCGTCATTCAAAACAATGCTCAAGCCAAAACTGGCAAGCACCTGGTCCAAATGTGTTTTTGCGTACAGGTGCTTGACCAATACTTTTTCAATGAACCAAGAAAGTGCGAAAACCATGACCATGGCGAGCAAAATGGCCAGGCCAAAGGAGTGAACCGTACTTGCCGCAAAGGCGATGAGGAAAGCCCCGATCATGAGCATTGAGCCGTGTGCCAAGTTGATGAGATTCATCACACCAAATGTGAGCGTCACACCAACGGCCATTAAAAACAAGATCATGCCCAATTGCAGGCCGTTAAAGACCTGCTCGATGAACAAGCCCAAACTCATGTCCAAAACAATCCTTTGCTAATTATTTCAAAGGGCATTTTTTAGCAAATTCATCTGGGGATTTTTCTGCAATGATCGCCACTTGTTTCAAGTACAAAGTGCCATCAGCTCTTTCGTCCACCACGGTGAGATAGGTGTTCTCGATGGGGTGATTGTTGGTATTGAATGCAAATGGGCCACGAACGCTTTGAAAATTGGCTTTCTTCAAAGCCGCACGAAAGGCCGTTTGATCTTTCACATTGCCCTTGACCTCTTTCACAGCGGAATCAAGAAGCATCATTGCGTCATAAGCCAAGCCCGCGTAACTTGCAGGATCGCGTCCAAATTTGGTCTTGAAATCTTGTACAAAGCGCTTGTTGACCGCGTTGTCAATTCCTGCAAAGTAAGTTGCACTCACATAGGTGCCTAAAACGCTCTTGCCTTGTGCTTGAAAGGCGGTGGGTTCGGTCAAAGCAATGTTTGAAAACACGGGAATCTTTCCAACCAAACCGGCTTGAGCCCATTGGCGCATGAAGGCAATACCGAGTCCGCCTGGATAAAAGGCAAACACGCCATCCGCCCCAGAGGCTCGGATTTTGGCAATGTCTGCAGCAAAATCGAGTTGCGTCAATGGGGTGAATTGGGATGCCACAATCTCACCCTTGAAGCCTGTCTTTGCAGCATCGGTGTGCTCGTAGCCGGCTTCAAAGTCTGCACCAATCAAATAGAGCTTCTTGACCCCTTGCTTGGTCATGAAAGCCCCCATGCCAGTGGTCAACTGTGCATTTTGAAAGGCGGCGTTGAAATAATAGGGGCTGCACTGCTCGCCTGCGTTCATAGCGACACCGCCATTCATGCCGATGAAGAAAATTTTCGCGTCCACAATGGGCTTGACGCCCGCCACCAACTCATTGGAGGCAGACAGTCCCACAATCACATCCACTTTTTCTTTGTCAATCAACCTGGAAATCTC
>Ga0114978_10001934_pt1 | contig 17296 bp, 17 predicted proteins | sample S_140212_EF_Meta_FD_87027 | JGI IMG/M metagenome (GOLD analysis project Ga0114978, IMG submission 87027) | Freshwater microbial communities from Lake Simoncouche, Canada to study carbon cycling - S_140212_EF_MetaG | ecosystem: Environmental > Aquatic > Freshwater > Lake | place: Lake... | reverse complement strand
TAAATCTCGGGTATACATTGCAGCATGTTGCCTGCCTAGCCCTAAAGTTGCAGAACCGGTTAGCGTTGCAATATCAATTAAATAATCTGGGCGTAAATTCTTATCGGCATATGCCAGACCATCTGCTAAAACCAGCCTGCCTTCAGCATCGGTATCTAATACTTCTACCGTTTTGCCACCGTATTGCGTAATTACATCGCTAGGGCGTTGCGAAGTTCCTGACAGAGCATTTTCGGCGAGCATCATCAAAACCGTTACTTGAATCTGCGGTTGAAAATGTGTGAGTGCACTTATCGCGCCAAGGGCGGCGGCAGAACCTGCCATATCGGTCTTCATCGCCATCATGGTGTCGTAAGGTCGTTTTAGAGAAACTCCACCAGTATCAAAGGTGATTCCTTTTCCAACAATTACAACGTGTGGCAAGGTGCCTGAATTCTTTTTCATTCCTTTTGGGTGATAAGTGAGTTCAACAAATCGTGGACCAGGTTTTGGTGATGAATTACCTACGGCGCGTAATCCTCCAAATTCGGCTAACTCTTTACCTGCCAGAACTCGAATTTCTAACCCATTCTCCGCCGCAATCTTCTCTGCTTCATTGGCTACCCATAGTGGGCTTTTGATATTAGAGGGGGTGTGTACCAAATCGCGAGTGCGCGAGATAGCGCTGGCGATTACACCGGCATCAACTATCGTTTCAGCTTGCTCGGTTGCAAATAAAAATTGTGGAAGTTCTTGTGTTGCTCCAGTTTTCTGTGTCCAGATATATGCGCCGAGCTGTACCGAAATGGCAAATGCTTTTAACTGGTCGTGATTTGCAACGCAGATGGAAGAGATAATGGTGGCCTTACCGCGACCTTTCCGGCCCAAGGCAGCACCAGCAAGGCGCAGCGAGGGAGTTGTTCCATCACCCAATCCGATTAAAAGTATGCGGTCTGCCTGCATCTGATCAGATGCAACTGGGATTTCAAATAATTCGCCAGGTTTTCCAGATGCAGAGAAAAACTCAAGTTCATCACGAAGATTTAAATCAAATAACTTCTCTAACTTTTTAACTAGCGCGCTATGAGCTGGAAAATCGTAAGAGGTTGTCTCACCTTCTGCAGTTGCCTTGAATCCGATTGCAATCGCCTGCGAATCGGCGAGCGCCTCAACTGCCACCTCAATTGGGCTAAGTAGCGATGCAGAAAATTTCGGCAGATTTTTCGCCGCAGTTTTAGTGGTCATGATTGCCAAAGGCTATCCAGTGCCGGGCCGGAAAGCGGCGTTGGCGGGTAGGAAAATGAGTTGAGTTGAGTTACTTTTTGATTAAAGCGACAGCGGCTTCGAGGGCTGCGCTGAGATTGTTGGCTTCCTGTGCATTTAACTCGACAACTAGGCGTCCCCCGCCTTCGAGTGGAATACGCATAACTAGCGAGCGCGCTTCCTTGGTTACTTCCATCGGTCCATCACCAGTACGAGGTTTCATGGCTGCCATTGGGAAGTCTCCTTTAATGCCTATTTACTGCCTAGGGCCCGTGAGCCATGATCGACTACACGTATTTCTTCAGGGGATAAGTATCTCGCATTTGTGGCTAGGTATGAAATCGGCCAAGGCGGTGGCCCTAGTTAAGTCTAGATAAGTCCAAGGAGCGCGGTAATTCGCGCCTTTCCAGATGCCATGACTGCGACAACCGATTTTTCAGGGACGCCGAGCATTTGAGCGATCTCGCTACTTGGAAGTGATCGCAGATAATGAAGAGACAAGATGATCCGCTCTTCCTCCGGCAACTGCGCCAAGGCATCCGTGAGGGATAAGGGCGCGGTCATAGGTGCAAGGTTACTCGGGTGGACGTAGTGATGTGGAGAGGCGAGCCAGCGATATTCGCACACCAATCCAGAGAAATGGATAGATCGCTAAGAATTGTAGGCGCGAGCACTCGATATCTTCTGACCAATTAAATCTGGTCGCGCTCTTTGAAATCTCAACTAGTTCGAAGGTTCCGGTGCCTTTTAGAACTTTACCGGTATGTAAAACATCGCAACGAATAGGTGGTTGCCAATTAGTTACAACCATCGTATCTAGCAAACCAAGCGCTGCGAATTTCGGATAGCTCTTATAGAACGGTCCAGTAAAAGCTGCAATCGATGTACCAACGCCTTCTCGAATTTGTGAGGTGACCCAAACTTTACTTTGCAACATCCAACTGCCTTGGCCTTCCCAATCAGCGATCGCATGCCAAGCGCGTTCTTGGTTACAAGGAAGTGTTAGGGAGATTCGAATACTGTGGCTCATAGTTATCTCTTAATCTTTATTTATGAGCTGCGATATCAAGGGCTTCATCAACGCTTCTAGCCCAATGCAGAAGTTCACGTTGTCCTGGTTTCACAAATCCATGTTCTTCGAGGTGATCTATCAAAGTTGCAAGGGGTGCATATAAATCATAGGGATCAAGGATGATCACCGGCTTTGCATGAAACTTGAGAAATCGGCCCACCCAAATTTCAAATAGCTCTTCGAGGGTTCCGATGCCGCCGGGCAGCGCAATGAAGGCATCTGATAAATCTTCAATCATCGCTTTGCGGCTGCGCATTGAATCAACAACATGGAGCTCATCGCATTCTTTATCGGCAAATTCGATATCTACCAACCGTTGCGGAATCACTCCGATGGTGCGTCCGCCAGATTCTCGTGCGCCGCGTGAGACCGCACCCATTGCAGATATATGTCCGCCACCAGTGACCAACTGCCAGGATCGAGCAGCGATACCAGCGCCAAGCTCGTGCGCCAAATCAATATATTTTGGATCGATACTCTGAGATGAAGAGCAGTAAACGGCGATATGCATGAGCCAAAGGATAGGGGTTAGGCTTATCGCATGTCTTCATCAAAGCAGGCACCTACCGGGCGGGCATCTGGCCACGGAATTGCAACTATTTCTGGCACGACTGTGCTCGATATCTGGTTTCCCAACCCAAATCTAGGAACACTAAGTACAGAGCCAGGTAAAACTCTGACATCACTCGTTGGCGTAGATGAAATACGTAAAGTAAAGCGCGAAATAATCTCAATCGAGATTGATTTGGCGTTGGCCCCACAATCTGCAGCAGATGCATACCTGCGTTTGCACTTGCTTTCACATCGTTTAATAAAGCCGCATGGCGCAGTGATGGATGGAATTTTTGGTTTATTGGCAAATGTTGTTTGGACATCAGCAGGACCTTGCGCAGTAGATGGATTTGAAGAAGTTCGGGCGGGGCTGCGCGCCAAATTTGGGCATGTCACGGTATTTAGCGTTGATAAATTTCCACGAATGGTTGATTACATAATTCCTTCAGGGGTCCGAATCGCAGATGCCGATCGAGTTCGCCTAGGAGCGCATTTAGCAACAGGTACAACGGTTATGCATGAAGGCTTCGTAAACTTTAATGCCGGCACGCTAGGTACATCAATGGTCGAAGGTCGAATCTCATCGGGTGTAGTCGTTGGAGACGGAAGCGATGTTGGCGGTGGCGCATCCATTATGGGAACGCTCAGCGGTGGTGGAAAAGAAGTTATATCTGTTGGCGAGAAATGTTTACTTGGGGCAAATTCAGGACTTGGAATCTCACTCGGCAATAACTGTGTAATTGAAGCGGGAACCTATATAACTGCTGCTGCCAAAGTGCGTCTACCAGATGGTGAAATAGTAAAAGCTGGACAGCTATCTGGCGCTAACGATTTACTCTTTAGACGCAATTCGCTAGATGGTTCACTTGAAGTCGTAGCTCGCACAGGTACTTGGGGCGGTCTTAACTCAATTCTTCACGCTAACTAAGCAGAGATTGAAAACCAAGCCGAAGGTAACTTACTCCGACTTCTAAAAGTCTCGCCCGTTAGCGTTGCGGTTGCGCCAGAAGATGAAGTAGCTTGAATCTGATCAACAGTGCCTGCGGGATTTACTGAAAGTACTTGTAGCAAAAAAACGTCAGGTAGCAGAAAAGCTGCGGCGATTACTGATTGTGGAACTTGTCTGGACCAGGTTGCAAATTTAGGATTTAGTTTAATATCGGCACTTGCCGTATCTGGCACGCTCTGCGTATATGAAGTTGCAGTACCCCAGGCATGCTCTGAAGTTTCAGTTGCACCACCGGTAGAAGATGTGAAGTAAGCCGTTATTGGTAAACCTTGATAAGTAATGATCTGGCCTTGGGTGCTATCTACCGCGCTCTTCCACAATTGACCATATTTTGGTTCACCTTCTTTGGCGTAGCCCACAAATGATTGATCGCTAATTGATCCATATAGGTGACAATCACAGGCGCTACGAACTTTGGTCGATTTAGCTATCGCATACGTTCGTGAGGCGATCGCCTGTGCCTGTAGCGCTGCAGTTGGCCACAGCGAAGGAACTTCACTAATCCCCCATAAATACTCATCTTGAAGTCTGACTGAGTTAATAATCTCTAAACGCTTGCCTAGGAGTTTATCTCTTATAACTTTAAATTGAATCTGTCCATGGCGATATCTATTTACCGTCGCATTTGTAGTGACCGAAAGAATGGTTGGTGCACCTTCTAAATAACGGGTACCACTCCAACGCAAGGTAAATACTGAACCGGATGAGATTTGAGTAATCCTCGATCCACGCGTGGTTGAGAGATTTAATTCTCCGTTAATTAATGTAACGTTTAGTGTGGTTTTGCTTGGGATAGTTGATAACACTTGCGCTGTTTGAGTTTCTGCTAAATCTCCGGCGAATAATTGCAGAGAAGCTCCATTTGAATCGCTGCGGACTTTAGTCGCAGTTAACAAGTGACCGATATTTATCCGCAAGATCTGGTTATCGGTTGCCGTCTCAACGGTGGTTCCGGTGTAGTAATAATTTAATATCGCGGTTGCAGATTCGCCGGCAAGTGCTTTAGCGCGGGCACCGATCTGGCTCATCCCAACTCCATGTCCATAGCCGCTACCTGTAAATGCGAAAGTTGCAGGTACTTCAGCTGCATCTGCGGTAACTGGTGTACCTGCTAATAGAAGAAGAGCAGATAAAGCAGCAGCTAATTTTCTAAACATCCTCATTTGCTGCCGCGCTCTTTCCAGCGTTGGTGAAATCGCGATATTGCGCAATTACATCAGCGGGGTTACCGCGAGCCATTAACTTGCCTTTATGCAGCCAAGCGACTTCGTTGCAGACATCTTCGATAGTTGCCATTGCATGGCTTACTAGAATCAGCGCACGATCGGCAGAACGTAACTCTTTGATGCGATTTAAGCTCTTCTCTTTAAAGTGCGCATCTCCAGTGCTTAGCGCCTCATCAACAATTAAAATATCGGGTTGGACTGTGGCCGCTACTGAAAAAGCTAGCCGTGCATACATTCCTGATGAGTAAGTACGCATAGGTGCATCTATGGCATCGCCTAATTCAGAAAAATCTGCGATTGCCGCAAATTGGCTGTCGATTTCGGCGCGTGACATTCCGGCAGCAAGTCCGCCTAAGTAAACGTTGGCGCGACCGGTCATTGAAGGATTAAATCCAACTCCTAGCGCAAGCAAGGTGCTAACTGATCCGTGAACTTCAACTCGCCCCTTTGACGGCGGGACTATGCCTGATATGACCCGCATCAGCGATGATTTACCAGCACCATTTGAGCCGATTACACCGAGCACGGTGCCGTAATGAACGTCGAGATTTACTTCGTTAAGGGCTTGTACAACTCTTGTATGTTTCTTACCGCGACCCAGAGATTTCAGACGTGCTTTCAAGGTAGGGCGCTTATCTATTGAAGTCGTGTAAGTAAGTCCAACGTTCTGAACTGAAACTGCCAGGCCATCTTTGGCATGAGTTGAGTTAAGGGAATTAGAGGCGGACAGCGAAATCACGCTCCCTAGATAGGAAGAAATATGTGCCGATTATAAATATAAAGCTTGCCCAGATAAAGCTGTGTGCCAATGAAAATAGATCTGGGGCTTTGGCATAAACCATTACTTGTGACCAAGCATCAAGTAAGTAGAAAATAGGATTGGCTATTTCAATACTTTTTAATTTTGGTGAGAGATCTGCTGCCTGGTAGAGAATTGGAGATAAATAAAGCAGGCTTCGCGTTAAATATGGAAGAAAGCTTGCAATATCTCGGAAATATACATTGATACAAGAGATTAAAATCGCCATACCTAGGCCCATCAAGAGCGCAATTGCGATTACAGGAATGGCCCAGAACATCTGCCATGAGAAAGGCAAGCCCAGCAAAGAGCGCATGACCAGAAAGACGGCCAAGGTTGGAACAAATTTAAAGAGCGCAATTACCAATGCGGAAATTGGCAACATAATTCGTGGAAAAGCGGTATTTAAGATCAGTCGCTGTCCTGCGGTAATTGATTTGACTCCACCGCTGAGGCTATTGCTAACCAAATAAAATAAGAAAAGACTGGCAGTTAAGTGTCCGTAGCGAGTTGAATCGCTATGACCACCAATTATATAAATAAGTAAAAAGTAGACTCCCGAGAGCAGTAAGGGATTGAGAATCAGCCAGAGCTGCCCAAAGACCGATCCATAGTTCTGTTCACGAAGTTCAGAGCGGGAAAATTCAGCGATAAATGAGCGACGTGACCAGAGTGCGCGCAAATAAGCGCCAAGTGGCGGCAGCCCGGCACGGAAGGGTTCGTATATTGCAACTGGTGCGCTCATATAGGTAAAGGCTACCGCAGTGCTTTAGTTGAGGTGATGAAGCCGGCGCCCCATGCGAAGTGCATAGTAGGAATTATCGCTACCAATGAAATGAATTCACGCACAGATTTTGAAATCAATACTGAAGAGATTAGTAGAAAGAACCCATATATTGCCGCGGGCAGATAAAAGATTGGATTAATCAATAGCCCCAAAAGTAGGGATATAAGTGTTGCGATAAGAGCAAAAGGCGGTGCTAAGTAACGTAAATTTATTGTGCCGGAATGGCTACGTGAGACAACGCGGCGCCAACGACCATATTGAAAATATTGCTTGGCAAGTTTTCTTAAATTTGGCCGCGGCCTATATGTAACTTGTAAACGTGGATCAAAATAGATCTTCCCTCCATTTTTGCGCAGGCGATAATTTAGCTCCCAATCTTGGGCGCGGGTGTATCTCTCATCAAATCCGCCAATGGCGCTGATGGCTTCTCGGCGAAATGCGCCGAGGTAGACGGTATCGACTTCACCAGCTTCGCCTCCGGTGTGAAAGCGCGAAGAACCTACGCCCAGTGGACTGCGCATGGCGCGAGCTACTGCGATTTCAAAATTTGTAACTCCCTCAGCAGCCATAACTCCACCAACATTTACCGCACCTGTCGTGCGAAGAATCTCAACTACGAGGGAGAGATAATTATTTGGAATCTTGGCATGACCATCTACTCGCACAATGATTGGGCTTTTAGATGTTGCGATTGCCAGATTTAGCCCGGCGGCAGTTTTTCCAGTTGGATTTGCAACCAATTTAACTCTGTTATCTCCGGCGGCTAGCGCCCGAGCGATTTCATCAGTGCGATCGCGCGATGGTCCCAAGGCGAGTATTACTTCAAAAACTCCCAAGTAATCTTGAGAAAGAATGGCAGCAACGGATTCTTCTAAATGTGGCTCTTCATTAAGGACTGGGAGGATGACACTTACCGCCGGTGAGGCAGATAACTCGCCCAATGATGTCGTCATAACCCCTCCACGCTATCGCCCAAGTAGAGTTCGCATGTGAAAGCAACGCGCGCGATACGGATTATTACATCTCTATCACTTGGAGTTGTAGTTCTCGCATCGGTGTCTTGGCTCGGGCTTGGACATGTCAGTGGAAAGATTGCGCGCATTAGCGTATTCGCGGGGCTCGATAACAGACCTGAGAAAACTTCTAAGGCGCTTAACTACCTTTTAGTTGGATCAGATACTCGCGAAGGCCTTACTAAAGAGCAGATGAAAGCGCTGCGCGTGGGCAGTACCAAAACTGCAGCAGGTGGTCGCTCTGACACGATGCTATTAGTTCACATCAGCAAAAAGCGCGATAAGGCTTATCTAGTCTCTCTTCCTCGTGACACACTTGTAACGATTCCTGCACATACAAGCACAGATGGAAAATCAGAGATTCCAGCTCGGCAAAATAAATTAAATGCTGCCTTCGCTTTCGGTGGTGCGCCGTTATTAATTCAAACAGTTGAAGGCGCAACCAATTTGAAAATTGATCACTACATCGAAGTTAGCTTCGCCGGTTTTGCTGGAATAGTTGATGCTTTAGGCGGCGTTGATGTCTGTACCAAAGTTGATATCGATGATCCCAAGAGCCATCTAGTTCTTGCTGCCGGTACCCACACCTTAGGCGGAATCGAAGCGCTGAAATATGTTCGCACGCGCGACTTTGATGGGCGCGGGGATATTGGGCGCATGCAACGCCAACAACAATTTATGAGTTCAGTCTTAAAGAAGGCCACCAGTACCGGGGTTCTACTAAACCCAATCAAAATAGTAAATTTTATGAATGCGGCACTCTCAACAATAAAGATGGATGAAAATTTAAATGAGAGCGATCTGCTAAACCTGGCTAAACAGATGCGTGGACTTTCTTCTGGAAATGTACGTACTTTGACCGTACCGCTTTCAAATGCCAATGGAAATGTTCCAGGAATTGGCTCAGTTGTTATCTGGGATCAAACCTTAGGTACTGAACTTTGGACCCGTATCCGCGATGACTCTGCTTTAGTTGATGAAGTAACGCCTTCGCCTTCTGCCAGTAGCACAATAAAAGCTACGCCTGTAATAGTAGATAAATTCAAGACTCGCACCGCCGCCGAAAATCCGTGCGGCGCGATTAAATAGAACGTGCCTTAGACTCTGAGCCTATGAAACTCTCGGTAATTGGTTGTGGTTATTTAGGTGCAACGCACGCAGCTTGTATGTCTTCCCTCGGTTTTGAGGTAATTGGAATCGATACCGATCAGAGCAAAGTCGATCTTCTCTCTCGCGGAGAACTGCCCTTTTACGAACCTGGTCTAGATACCCTGCTTGCAGCTGAGATGAAGACTGGCCGACTCTCCTTTACAACTGATTTCTCAGCAGTGGCAGATGCCGATGTTCACTTCATCTGCGTTGGAACTCCACAAAGTAAAGATGGATTAGCCGCTGATCTAACTTATGTAAAGTCTTCAGTCGCTGCGATTGCACCTTACTTAAAAGATGGCGCGCTAGTTGTTGGAAAATCTACAGTTCCAGTCGGAACTGCCCAAGCCCTTCGGGAAATGCTCGCAACATCTGCACCGCAGGCAGATTTAGCCTGGAACCCAGAATTCTTACGCGAAGGATTTGCCGTTGAAGATACCTTGACTCCAAATCGCTTAGTTGTAGGAGTCGTAGATGACCGCGCCGAAAATATTTTAAAAGAGGTTTACAAGCCAATTATTGATCTTGGAACTCCTTGGATTCGCGCTGATCTACCAACTGCAGAACTGGTAAAAGTCGCTGCAAACTCATTCCTTGCTACAAAAATTTCCTTCATCAACGCTATGGCTGAAGTCTGCGAAGCAGCAGGCGGTGACGTAACGGTATTAGCGAAAGCGATTGGCTATGACCCACGTATTGGTAGCCGCTTTCTGCAAGCAGGCATTGGTTTTGGTGGAGGCTGTCTACCGAAAGATATTCGTGCATTTATGGCGCGCGCCCAAGAACTCGGTGCAGATCAAGCGCTGGAGTTCTTGCGAGAAATTGATGCGATTAACTTACGTGCCCGCCAACGAGTAATCGATGTTGTTCGCGCGGATTTATCCGAAGATCTCACGCAATATAAAATTGCAGTTCTTGGCGCAACCTTTAAACCCGATAGCGATGATGTGCGCGACTCCCCGGCCCTTGATATCGCCGCCCAACTGCAGGCAGCTGGCGCAACCCTGGTAGTCCATGATCCAAAGGGAATTGAACCTGCTCGTAAGCGCTTCCCGAATTTAGATTATGCCGAAAAGGTTTCTGATTGCGTTAAGGGAGCAGATGCGATTCTGCATTTAACCGAGTGGAAAGAATATCGCGAGCTAGATCCGACTGTGATTGGCCAATTAGTAAAATCTAAATTTCTAATCGATGGACGTAATGCTCTTGATCGCGACAAATGGCGCGCAGCAGGTTGGCGCGTACACGCTCTGGGCCGCAGCGATTAATTAAAATCCAGTTTTTTGGCTGCGCCGAGCGTTTAATTTAGCGCCTTTTTCTTTCGCCTCGGTGTTAACTTCTTTTAGCGCATCGCTGACTTTGGTTGAAATAGCGCTATCTGATACTCCAAGTATTCGTGCCGCCAAGATCCCAGCGTTCTTGGCGTTATCGACACCAACAGTTGCAACGGGAATTCCTGCTGGCATCTGAACAATTGAAAGCAGCGAATCCATACCATCTAAGTTCTTAAGTGAAATTGGAACTCCGATGACCGGCAGAGTTGTAAGAGATGCGACCATGCCAGGTAGATGCGCTGCTCCCCCGGCGCCGGCAATGATTACTTTAAAGCCATTGCTCTGCGCCTTTTGCGCGAACTCAACCATTTCAAGTGGCATGCGATGAGCCGATAGAACTTCAGCGGTATAGGTGATTCCAAATGCATCTAAAGTTTTGGCAGCGTTCTCCATAACTGGCCAGTCAGAATCAGATCCCATGATGATCGCTACATCACTCATCAATTTCTCCACTCATATAGTCGCGCGCATGTTCTGCCACTTCGGTTAATTCTAGAAGGTTTTCCCCGATCACGGTAACGTGGCCGATCTTGCGCCCTTTCCGAACTTCTTTCTTATATTGGTGGAACTTTAACTCTGGATTTCGCGCCATTAGATGTAGATATGGGCGATACATATCGGTCTTGTCGCCACCCAAGATATTTCCCATCACCGCATATGGCGCAGTCATCGATGGATCGCCAAGGGGCAAATCTAAAATTGCACGTAGGTGCTGTTCAAATTGGCTGGTGCGCGAACCTTCAATCGTCCAATGTCCGGAATTGTGCGGACGCATCGCTAACTCATTTATAAATATCTCATCGCCCTTGATAAACATTTCTACCGCCATAACGCCTACGAGTGCGATTTCACTGGCAATCGAAAGCGCTAGGTGTTGAGCTTTCTCAGCTATTTCAGTTTTGATAGTTGGGGCGGGAGCAATGGTCAAGATGCAGATTCCATCTTTCTGAACTGTTTGGGTGGGAGCCCAAGAAGTGGCCTGGCCATGTTCTGATCGCGCAACCATCACTGCAATTTCGCAATCAAAATCAATTAACTCTTCAATTAATAGCTGAGAATGTTCGGCAAGTAACTCTTCGAAATCATCTAAGTTCTTAACTTTCCAGACGCCACGTCCGTCATAGCCACCTGAAATCTTCTTTGCCATGAAAGGAAGATCAAAGGCTTGGCCTTCATCCTCAATGACTTTCCATTTAGGCGAAGGATAGGCCGCTAATTTGGCGCGCATCGCGGCCTTATCTTGTGAATACTGGAATGAGTTTGAAGATGGAAAGACTTTAACGCCGGCGGCTTCTAAACCTTTAATGACAGAAAGCGGCACTAACTCATGCTCGAAGGTAACCAGGTCGCATTGCTTGGCGAATTCCAGCAATTGAGTTAGGTCGCGGAAATCTCCAACTACATGTGGGGAAATTTGCGCCGCGCTATCTTCTTTATCTTCTGCAAAGAGCAGGAGATTAATACCGAGAGCTATAGCTGGAGCCACACTCATGCGCGCTAATTGCCCAGCACCAATTATTCCGACGGTGGGGAAACGCTCATTCACGTGGTTATCTTAGATGAACAACATCCCCCACGTTAACCTCAAAGCCATCGTCTAGCAGGAGTGCACCAAATTCATTTACAGATTGTGCAATTCCGGTGCGATTTGTCCGCCCTGTGACCTCGATCTGTACCTGTCTACCCAAGGTCGCACAGACTTGGCTATAGCGATCTAGAAAATTTGCGCCCTTTTCCCAATTAGCAAAATTATCTTCGAATACATTTAAGAATTTAGAGAGGATCAGATTTCTATCTAATTCCTTTGATCCGGATATCGCAAGTGATGTTGCTGTTTCAACTGGCAGTTCTTCAATATTCATCTCGACATTTAATCCAAGACCAATAATTATTCCCTGATCGCTCACCTGGGCTAACAAACCGGCAACTTTCTTCTCGCCAATTAAAATATCGTTTGGCCATTTCAAGCTAGCTTTCATCGGTAAATCAGAAGAGATAACTTCAAGCATTGATAGCGAAGCAAGATGAGAAATAAACCCCCAATCACTTCTTACTCTCTTTGGTTCAATGTAAAGAGAGAAAAGTAGTGCGCTATGAGTTGGTGCTTGAAAAGTTCTTTCTAATCTGCCACGACCTGCACTTTGGAATTCTGTGACTATGACTTCGCCACTTTTTACCGATTTAGATTTAACTAATTCCGCTAGGTCGCTTTGAGTAGAGGCAGTGAGATCAACCACGCTTACTCGCCAGTATTGCGAAGTATGCGTAGCGATTGTCGCGCGATCTAGTGGCGCTCTTGGCGCTTCGGTACCCACGCCTAGTACCGTAGAGCCATGAACCCAGATCTGCATACAACTGCCGGAAAAATTGAAGATCTCCGTCTACGTGTCGAAGAAGCGGTGCACGGAGGTTCTGCCCGCGCAGTTGAGAAGCAACATGCCAAAGGCAAATTAACCGCCCGTGAACGTATCGACTTACTTGTAGATACTGACTCTTTCACTGAAATTGATGAGTTCGCTCGCCACCGATCCACCCAATTTGGGATGGAGAAGAACCGTCCCTACGGAGATGGCGTAGTTATTGGAACTGCAACCGTCGATGGTCGACCAATTGCGCTTTACTCGCAAGATTTCACAGTTATGGGTGGAAGCCTCGGTGAAGTTCACGCAGAGAAAATTGTAAAGATCGCAGAGTTTGCCTTAAAGAGTGGAATTCCTCTGATTGGCATTAACGACTCTGGTGGTGCACGAATTCAGGAAGGCGTCGCATCGTTAAATGGTTACGGCAAAATCTTCCGCCTTAATACTCGCTCATCAGGCGTGATTCCGCAGATTTCGCTGATCTTGGGGCCATGTGCTGGCGGCTCCGCATATTCACCAGCGTTGACTGACTTCACGGTTATGGTTAATGAAACTTCACATATGTTTATTACTGGACCTGATGTAATCAAGACTGTTACAGGTGAAGATGTTGAGATGGAAGAACTCGGTGGAGCTCTTACCCATAACACTCGCTCCGGCAATGCGCACTATCTTGCAGATAGCGAAGCAGATGCCATTGATTACGTTAAGGCGCTACTTTCATATCTACCTTCCAATAATATGGATGGTGCACCTCATCTGCCTCCAACTCAGAATTTGGATGAGAGCGCCGAAGATATTGCGTTAAATACTTTAATTCCAGATAGCCCTAACCAGCCATACGATATGAAGACCTTAATCACAACCTTGGTCGATGAAGGCGAATTCCTTGAAGTTCATGCTCTCTATGCCCCAAATATTATTGTTGGATTTGCACGTATCGAGGGCGAATCAATCGGAATTATCGCCAACCAACCTTCGCAATTAGCAGGAACGCTGGATATAAATTCCAGTGAAAAAGCTGCGCGCTTTCTTCGCTTCTGTGATGCCTTTAATATTCCAATCCTTACCTTGGTAGATGTTCCAGGATTTTTACCCGGAACCGAACAAGAATGGAACGGCATCATCCGTCGTGGCGCTAAATTACTCTACGCCTACGCTGAAGCATCTGTGCCGCTAGTTACCTTAATTACACGTAAGGCTTACGGTGGAGCTTTTATTGTTATGGGATCTAAATATTTAGGTAGCGATATAAACTTCGCCTGGCCCAGCGCAGAAATTGCCGTAATGGGCGCACAAGGTGCGGTCAATATTTTATATCGTAAGGAAATCGCTGACGCAAAAGATCCTGAAAAGGTACGTGCTGAGTTGGTATCTGATTACACCGAAACGCTATCGAATCCATATGCTGCAGCAGAACGTGGCACGATCGATAGCGTTATCGAGCCACACCAATCACGCGCCTACATCACCAAGGCATTTCGTACCTTAAAGACAAAACGCGATGTATTACCTGCTCGCAAGCATGGAAATATTCCGCTGTAATGAAATTTACTGTTACTTCCGGAAACCCCACGGATGAAGAGCTTTTGGCGCTAAAGGTGGCGCTGGACCAACATAAATTGCAGAATTTAACTCCTGTGATCAAACGCAGCGTCTTTGGCTTGCCACAACTGCGCCAGCCACTACCGCATCAAATTACTTTCGGAGCGCGGAGAAAATCTAGCTAATGCCGCAAATAGTTCTGGCTTCACAATCAACTTCACGTCGCCGTTTACTCGAAGGCGCCGGAATTGCACCATTGGTGATGGTCAGCCATGTAGATGAAGAGACTGATTTTTTTAACGCCATGTCTCCAGCCGATATGGTGATTGCCCTTGCTGTTACCAAGGCACATACCGTTCGCGAGCAAGTAGATTTTCCAGCAATTATTATCGGCTGTGATTCAACTTTTGATGTCGACGGAGTTTCCTTTGGCAAACCTGGTACGCCAGAAATCGCTAAAGAACGCGCCCTTGCTATAAGCGGGCGAAGTGGCTTACTACATACCGGTCACTGCATTATCGATACCGCACAGGGCCGCGAGATTGCCGATCGGGTAACGACCAAAGTTACATTCTCCAAGATGACCAATGATGAGATCGATGATTACATCGCATCTGAGGAGCCGCTGCATGTGGCAGGCGGTTTTACTTTGGATGGATTTGGTTCACCTTTCATTCCAGTAATCGAAGGTGATTACACAAATGTAGTCGGATTATCGATGCCATTCTTTAGATCAGCGATGTCACAACTTGGCTATTCTTGGCCACAAGTTAAGGAGATGCGATGAAACGCGTTCTAATCGCCAACCGCGGTGAAATTGCGGTGCGTGTTATTCGCGCCTGCCGTGATCACGGAATCGAAAGCGTCGCTGTTTACTCCGAAGAAGATCGAGATGCGATACACACCAGAAGCGCAGATATTGCAATCTCGCTAAATGGCACCACGGCCACTCAAACTTATCTAGATATTGCCAAGATAATCGCTGCTGCCGAAGAATCAGGCGCAGATGCAGTGCATCCAGGTTATGGATTTCTCTCAGAGCGCGCAGATTTTGCGCAAGCGGTCATCGATGCTGGACTAATTTGGATAGGACCACCACCTGCTGCAATTAGCGCACTTGGCGATAAAGTTTCGGCTCGTCGCATCGCAGCAAAGGCTGGTGCTCCATTAGTTGCAGGAACAAAAGATCCAGTTGCAGGGCATGAAGAAGTTACGGCATTTGCTAAAGAACATGGCTTACCGGTTGCAATAAAAGCGGCATTCGGTGGTGGTGGCCGCGGGCTAAAAGTTGCACACACCATGGAGGAGATTCCAGAGTTATTCGCATCCGCTGTTCGTGAAGCAATCGCTGGATTTGGACGCGGTGAATGTTTTGTCGAGCGCTATCTAGATAAACCACGTCACGTGGAGACACAAGTTTTAGTTGATAAACATGGCCATGCCGTCGTTGTTAGTACTCGAGATTGCTCACTGCAGCGTCGCCACCAGAAGTTAGTAGAAGAAGCGCCAGCGCCGTTCTTGACGGATGCCCAAAATGAAGAGCTCTATCGCTCAAGTAAAGCGATTATGAAAGAGGCGGGTTACATTGGAGCAGGTACTTGTGAATTCTTAGTTGGCAATGACGGAACAATTTCCTTCCTTGAAGTAAATACTCGCTTGCAAGTAGAACACCCAGTCAGCGAAGAAGTTACCGGATTAGATTTAGTCCGCGAACAATTCCGCATCGCCATGGGTGAGAGTTTAGGATTTGATGATCCGGTAATTCGCGGCCACTCACTTGAATTTCGCATCAATGGCGAAGATCCGGGTCGTTCATTTCTTCCAGCACCTGGTCGAATTACTAAGTGGAACCTCCCGACTGGACCCGGAGTAAGAATTGATGCGGGCTTTAAAAATGGCGACACAATTGGTGGAAACTTTGATTCGCTCCTTGCCAAATTAATTGTTACCGGTGCAACCCGAAAGGAAGCGATCGAGCGCGCCCGTCGTGCTTTAGCTGAGTTTGAAGTAGATGGATTGGCTACGGCAATTCCTTTTCATCGTGCGATTTTGCAAGATCCTTCATACACCGAAGAATTCCGCGTCTACACCAGCTACATTGAAAATGAATTTAAGAATGAGATTCCTGCCTATATTCCAGCTGTTCTACCAATCACTACCCGCGTTGCCGCAGAGCATCTAGTTGCTGAGGTAAATGGCAAGCGCTTTGAGGTAAAACTTCATACTCCAGAACCCGTTGTAAAGCGCCACCGCGCCAAAGAATCCAAGATAGGTGGGTCAAGTGGAACAGGCCTAACGAGCCCGATGCAAGGAACTGTTGTAAAAGTTGCAGTAGAAGTTGGCCAGAAAGTTGAAGTTGGAGACTTGGTAATTGTCTTAGAAGCAATGAAGATGGAGCAGCCGTTAATTGCACATAAGGCTGGAACGATTGCAAATCTCACAGCAGTGATCGGCGAGACGGTATCTAGCGGCACCGTTCTCTGTGACATTATTGATGCATGACATCAACTGAACTTCTCTATTCCGACCCGCTAAAAGCAGCCACACATGCAGCTTCTGAAATCGCAGAGCGCACCGGATTTGCAACGCACGATATTGCGCTGGTCATGGGTTCAGGTTGGGTCACCGCAATTGATGCCCTGGGTGAACCGGTATATGAATGTAACGCAGAAGAGCTAACCGGGTTTCTGCCTCCTGCAGTCGAAGGCCATTCTGGAAAGGTGCGTAGTTACGAAGTTAAAGATGGTGGCAAAACTGTACGCGCTCTGGTCTTTTTAGGTCGAACCCATTTATATGAAGGCAAAGGTATGGAGCCCGTTGTACATGGTGTGCGCACTGCAGTAAAAGCCGGCTGCAAGGTGATTCTTCTGACCAATGCATGTGGTGGGATAAATACCAATTATAAAGTTGGACAACCAGTTCTGATTCGTGACCATATTTCACTCACCGCTGCAACGCCTTTAGTTGGCGCAACTTTTATAGACTTAACAGATCTATATAGCAAGCGCTTGCGTACCATCGTAAAGAGCGCGGATTCATCACTTGAAGAAGGCGTATACGTTCACTGGCGCGGACCTACCTATGAAACGCCGGCAGAAATTCTCATGATGCGCGGTATGGGAGCAGATTTAGTTGGAATGTCTACCGTTCCGGAAGCAATTGCCGCACATGCACTAGGCGCTGAAGTCCTAGCGATCTCACTCGTAAC
>Ga0114978_10001932_pt1 | contig 17315 bp, 14 predicted proteins | sample S_140212_EF_Meta_FD_87027 | JGI IMG/M metagenome (GOLD analysis project Ga0114978, IMG submission 87027) | Freshwater microbial communities from Lake Simoncouche, Canada to study carbon cycling - S_140212_EF_MetaG | ecosystem: Environmental > Aquatic > Freshwater > Lake | place: Lake... | reverse complement strand
TTCGCCTTGTCTTGTGAGAGAAGGCAATGACATGCCGTGTCAGCGCCTTGAGAACACTCATGCTTGAGTCCATGACAATGAGGCCTGTCCGCGACCACAATCGCCTGTGTGGATACGATGTTGGACGCTACCTCCCCTCACTGCGGGCCTACCGGGCAACGGCTGAGGCATTGCCTACTAATGAGCCTGACATTCATTTCTCCACAGACGGCGATGGACCCGTCACGAGTCAGGCTGGCGGCGGTTCACCATCGCGGCCGGTGACGCTGCGGTGTGTCGCCATGGGGGAGTCTGCCTACGGGATGCTCGGGGGAGAGGTTCAGCTGATCAACAGTGCCCTGAGCCTCATCGACGTGGGGCGCTCTGCAACCGGCAGCCTTGTCCTTATCGAGACTCTCCAAGACATAACGCCATCCCGTGATGTCAGGCTTTTTGCCCGGCTACCCGACTCTGAAGGAGTCCCACTCACGCCAAACATTCAATTCTCACGAGTGACACCGTTGACAGTGGCCCGCGAAGAACAGGCCTCTGACAACAGTGACGTTGAGAGCAGTGATGTGGAGAGCAATGACCGTGAGAGCGCTAAGGACGAAAGAGGTGTGCAAGCGCCTCGGCTTCTTCGAGGACTCCCGCACGCGGAGCAGGTCGCGCACAGATTACGAGCGCTCAGAGAAATCGGACTCAGAGAAATCGGACTCAGAGCAATAGCGCTCAGCGTTCTTCCCAGCAGCGTTCGAAAGCGCATAGGTCTCGAGCGCAAACGGTTTTTCGGGATGCGCGGGGTTCGCCTTGCGGCCACTTTTATGGCCGTTGGAGTCGTTCTTCTGCTAATTCTGCTGGGGGGAATTGGTGGCCGTGATTCCGATGAGCTCTCGGGTCGCGAGAAAAATACCAGTGCAACCACCGGGGAAATCCTTGAGGCAAAGGTGCAGGATCCCGTTGACTATGCCCTCGCCGAAGTGCGAGCGGGCAGAGTTCCGGGGTTAGGGCGAGACGATAATGCTGACGGCGCTGTTGAGGGCAGAGTGCTGAGCCGAAACGGCGACATCATTCTTGTGGAGGTAATCCGTGTCTCTGGTACAACAAAAACGTTCGCCACCCTGCTCCTCCAGAAGATGGAGACGGGGTGGCGAACGCGTGACGTTTTTGAAGCTGCTAGCTAGATTCCGAGATCCGCATCGAACGCTGCGTCTTCCAGGCGGTTCTTCACAGCCGTCAGGAATCGTGCTGCGTCAGCGCCGTCGATAATACGGTGGTCATATGACAGAGCGAGGTAGACCATCGAACGAATGGCAATGACCTCTTGGCCGGCTGCCTTCATGACGATGGGGCGCTTTGTTACGATGCCCGTGCCCAAGATTGCCAGCTGGGGCAAAAAGACGACGGGGGTATCAAAGAGAGCGCCACGGGAACCCGTGTTGGTGATTGTGAAAGTGCCACCAGCGAGTTCATCGGGCTTCAACTGGTTGTTGCGCGTGCGCTCGGCGACATCGGCAATGGCCAACGCGTACTGCGCAATGTTCAGGTCTCCAGCGTTCTTGACAACAGGCGTCAACAAGCCTCGTTCGGTGTCCACAGCAATGCTGACGTTCTCAACACCGGGGTAGACGATGTTGTCACCGTCGACGGTGGCGTTGATCACGGGGAAGGATTTGAGAGCCTCGGTCGCTGCAAGCGTGAAGAATGGCAAGAAGCTGAGCTTCACCCCTGTTGACTCGAAGAAACGCTCCTTGACACCATCGCGAAGGTTGGCAATTGCCGTGACGTCCACTTCAACGACAGTGGTGAGCTGAGCGGTACTCTGCATGGAAATGACGGCACGTTCAGCGACAACCTTGCGAAGACGCGTCATGGGAACGACTGTTCCCCGCAGGGGAGAGACTGTGAGCGGCGCCCGCACTGCAACCTGAGCGGAGGGAGCAACACTGGCGTGAAGGATGTCTTCCTTTCGGATGCGACCACCAATGCCTGTGCCGGTGACAGAAGCCAAGTTCACGCCGGTTTCGTTCGCGAGCTTGCGAACAATGGGTGTCACATATCCAGAGTTACTGGCGTGGGCAGGTGCGGCGACGACTGGTGCAGGAGCGGGTGCGGCGACAACTGGTGCAGGAGCGGGTGCGGCGACAACTGGTGCAACAACCGGGGCAACAACAGGAGCCGCGACGGGTGCAGCTACGACTGGTGCAGCGGCGGGTGCAGCTACGACTGGTGCAACGACGGGGGCGACAACAGGAGCAGCGACGGGTGCTGGCACGACTTGTGCGACAACCGGAGCTGCGACAGGTGCTTCGACAACGGCAGCAGCGGGAGCGGCAGGAGCCGCGGCGCCCGCACCAGTTCCATCACCAATCATGACGAGGGGAGTTCCTACCGCGACGGTCTCATCCTCTTGGACGAGGATGGCCTCGATAACACCGGCAATTGGTGATGGAATCTCGGTATCGACCTTGTCGGTCGATACCTCCACGAGGGGCTCGTCGACCTCGACGCGATCGCCGACATTCTTGAGCCAACGGGTGACTGTTCCCTCTGTGACGCTTTCGCCAAGGGCTGGAAGGCTGACGGACTCGCTCATGAACTAAATCTCCTTGTTAGCGTAAATGCCGTTGTTAGCTTACTCAATGGGGATGGTGCCTAAATCGTGTGAAGTGGCTTGCCTGACATGTAGAGGAATGCCTCGCCCAGTGATTCGTTTTGAGTCGGGTGCGCATGGAGCAGGGGCGCAATGTCCTCGGGGTGAGCTTCCCAGTTGACAATCAGTTGAGATTCACCGATCAATTCGCCAACGCGAGATCCAATCATGTGCATTCCGACGACTGGGCCGTCTTTGACTCGAACAACCTTGACGAATCCAGCGGTGCCGAGAATTTCGCTCTTTCCGTTTCCAGCCAAGTTGTAGTCGTAGGAGCTAATTGCATCAGCGCCGTATGTTTCGACAGCCATCAACTCGCTGAGTCCGACGGACGCAATCTCGGGTTCGCAGTACGTCACCTTGGGGATATTGATGTCGTCGATCACCACAGGATTGAGGCCGGCAATCTCTTCGGCAACAAAGATGCCCTGTTGGAAGCCTCGGTGCGCAAGCTGCAATCCGGGAACGATGTCTCCGACAGCGAAGACTCCCGGGATGCTCGTGGCAAGGCGCTCGTTGGTGATGACAAAGCCGCGGTCGATAGTGACGCCGACTTCTTCAAAACCCATGCCAGCAGTGGCCGGGCCACGGCCGACGGCAACGAGGAGAAGATCAGCATCAACCGTCTCACCATTTTCAAGCGAGATAACAACGCCTGCATCGGACTGAGTCACGCCTGAGAATCGAACGCCAAGTTTGTACTCAATGCCGCGCTTGCGGTAGGCGCGCTCGAGGGCCTTCGAGATGACTTCTTCTTCATTGGGCACGAGGTGAGGGAGGCCCTCAATGATGACCACCTCGGAACCGAAGCTCCGCCAGACGCTCGCGAACTCGACTCCAATGACGCCGCCACCGAGGATGGCAACTTTCTTGGGGACGTAGTCCATCATGAGCGCTTGCTCGCTCGTGATGACGCGACCTTCAATGGCAAGGCCAGGAAGCGACTTCGAGTAGGAGCCTGTCGCCAGAATGACGTTCTTGCCCGTAACAGTGTCTTCGCCGACCTGCACGGTTGTGGGGGAGATCAAACGACCCTCACCCTGAATCGTGGTGATACCGCGAGCCTTCACAAGACCGACAAGACCCTTGTACTTCTTGCTCACGATGTTGTCTCGGTAGGCATTGACGGCAGTCATGTCGATGCCACCAAAAGTCGCGGTGATGCCGAACTGCGCTGCTTCGCGCGACACGTCGGCAACCTCGGCCGAGTGAAGAAGAGCCTTCGTGGGAATGCAGCCACGGTGAAGGCAGGTTCCGCCTACTTTGTCTTTTTCAATGAGACCAACGGTCATGCCGAGTTCACTGGCGCGAATTGCCGCTGCGTAGCCGCCACTTCCTCCTCCAAGAACAACAAGGTCAAAAGTGTGCTCAGCCAAGATATAACTCCTCAGAGACGACATTGTGTGTCGAAATAGTCTGGATACTTCTGGTCGCGGCTATCGCCGTCGACAGCGTTAAGACTACTACCCCGCGGAGAGTCGCTCTGCTAACGAGATGAGGGTTCTCACAGAAACCCCGGTGGGCCCGCCAGCGGTGAAGCCATAAGGGGATCCGGCATTGTTGGCCGTCCCGGCGATGTCCAAGTGAATCCAAGGAATGCCCGGGGCGTCAGCCGCCGTCGAGGATTTTCCGATGAAGTCACGCAGGAAGCAGGCGGCTATGAGCATTCCGCCGGCGGTATTGCCCGGCTTTACGTTGGCGATATCGGCGACGTCGGAGTTCAGCAGAGCCCTGAGTTCTTCTGGCAAGGGCATGGGCCAGAAGTTTTCGCCATTTTTCGCGCCGTCTTCCACGAGTTGGGAGATTTTCTCTGCGCTCCCCATTGCCCCCGCGTAGCGAGTTCCCAGGGCCACCGTTGCCGCGCCGGTCAAGGTAGCAATGTCGATGATGAGGTCTGGGAATTCTTCGCTGGCGGCTACCAGCCCGTCGGCCAGGACCAGGCGCCCCTCGGCATCCGTATTGAGGACTTCCACCGTTTTGCCGCCCCGAATAACGAGAACGTCATTAGGACGTGTGGCGGTGCTGGAGGGCATGTTTTCGGCCAGGCACAACCATGCCGTTACTTTGAGAGGCAGTGCAGACGCTGCGATAGCCCGAATCACGGCCAGTGCCGTCGCCGCACCCGTCATGTCATATTTCATGCCGATCATGGATGCTGGTGGTTTCAACGACAGTCCACCGGTATCAAAGGTGATGCCCTTTCCGACGAGAGCAACGTGTTGCTGAGCGCCTTCAGGGTCGTAGACAACTTTCATGAGGCGGGGAGGCCGTGAAGAGCCCATTCCGACTCCAAGGATTCCTCCAAAACCGTCCTTTTTGAGCTTCTTCTCATCCCAGATTTCGTGGGAAACATCCAGGCCGTCAAGCGCTGTCAGCGCATGTTGAGTGAATGTCTCCGGATACAGGTCGTTGGGCGGAGTGTTGACCAAATCCTTTACCAAGGCAACAGCCTCGGCGTTCACAAGCGCCCGTGCAATGACGTTGGCAGCCGAGGGCGTGTCTGCCCAGACGTCGACATGGCCAACCGGTGCTTTTGGCGGAGCGACGCTTTTGTACGAGGTAAAGGCATAGGTGCCCATGGCTCCGCCTTCAAGGACAGCCTGGATTTCTTCGTTGGTGGTGAGGGGGAATGCAAAGGTGACTTTGCTGGTTCCCGCTAGGCGGCGAACGGCCGCGCCTGAAGCTGAACGAAGAGTGTTGACAGTAACGGGGGTGGATCCCAAGCCCACGACAACGATTGATGTGTGCGGGTTTGTGGGGTCGGCAATGCGGGAGACGGTGTCGACGGAACCACTGACGTCAAACGCACCCAGACTTTCGGCGAGACCGGCATATTCATTGCGCGCATAGAGAACAGCTGTGCTGCCAGAAGTCGCCGTTGCACCGATAATCACGACGGATTCGGGGGAGGCAGACGTTGACAGCGCGGCAGAAACGGTCATTTTTGGCATATTCACTCCTCCAGACTACGAGTGTCCTGCACCATCGGGGCACGATAACCCCGCCACGCCACTTTCAGCAAGCGAGCCTAGACTGGTTAAATGCCTGAATTTGAGGGACTCATTACTTTTCAGCTCGCGCCGGAAAACGTGCCGCGCGGCCTCAAACTTGTCGCAGGGTTGACCGGATTCGCTGACTCGGGATCCGCCGTCACCCAGTTCACTGAGTACATCCTTGACACCATGGATTCTGAAGTGGTCGCCGTTTTCGACAATGACGCCTTACTGGACTATCGCGCACGCCGGCCGACAATCTACTTCGATCAAGATCACCTCTCAGGGTTTGAGCCCCCAAAGCTTGCTCTTCACATGGTGCGAGACGAACTTCACCGGCCCTTTCTTTTTCTGTCCGGTTACGAGCCTGATTTTCGCTGGGAAAGCTTCAGCAAGACGGTCGTCGACATCATCGATTTGTTTGAGGTTGTTTCGACAACCTGGGTTCACGCAATTCCGATGCCCGTTCCCCACACCCGACCTCTCGGGGTGACGGTCAGCGGCAACCGTGCCGAACTCATCGAGTCGATGTCGGTTTGGCGGCCTCACACGCAAGTTCCGGCCAATGCAATGCATCTCGTGGAGTATCGCCTTCAAGAGACACATCACGACGTAGCTGGCTTTGTTCTTCTGATTCCCCACTATTTGGCCGACACCGAATTTCCTGTCGCCGCACTATCCGCTCTTGAAAGTATTGCGTCCGCAACCGGCATCCTTTTTCCGACGGATCGCCTCCGCGGCGAAGGCCGAGATTTCCTCGCCAAGATTGACGAGCAAGTAGACAACAACGGCGAGCTGAGCAAGCTCGTGCGCACTCTTGAAGAGCGCTATGACTCGTATATGAAGGACAACGGCCTGCGCTCACCGCTCATTGATAGTGACGGTGCGTTGCCATCTGCCGATGAGATTGCGGCCGAGCTGGAAGAGTTCCTCGCGCATCGTCGACGCTCCGAAGAGTAAACCGAATATTGCGTTGCCCTTGCGAGCCCTAGCAGGCGTTGTGGCTCTTTGGCTACTTAATCCGTGCGATAATTTATCTAGGACCCGGTTATCCCCTCGTTAGGGCTTGACATGGGTCCTTGTAATGCCCCGAGGGTATTTATCGGTTGAGAAATCAGGATTCTGGAGACACGGCATATGGCAACTTCCACAGCTAAAGAACCAGCAACGACGAAGGCAACGTCGCCCGTCAAGGCTCCCGTAAAGGTTGCGGTTAAGGCTCCCGCGAAATCAGCCGTAAAGGCGACCGCGACGGAGACTCCGGCGGTAAAAGCGCCTACCAAGGCGGCACTCGCGAAGGCAGAGAAGGCCGCAGCGGCGGAAGCAGCGGCAACAGCGGCAGCAATCGCGCCTGCCCCCGTCGTTCCTACCCTTTCTCGGCCGCTAACCAAGGCAGCCCTCATGAAGGCAGCAGCCGCAGCAACGAAAGCCGCCGCAGCGGCAGCGATAGCGGCGGAGAATTCAGCGGACGGTGAGGACGGCACTGCTGCTCCCGTCAAGCGTGGCCGAGGCCGAGCGAAAGCTATCGAGCCTGACGCCGACAACGACGCCCACGAGGGTGATGACGATCACGACGACGAAGATAAGCCCCTTCGCACGACGGCCTCCGAGCAGGCCCTCCGTGCCGGTGCTTTGGTTCTCTCTGCGGCAGACGACGACGATGACATCCCGGTCTATTCCTCATTGATTACGGGCGCAACCGCCGACCCCGTCAAGGACTACCTCAAGCAAATTGGTAAGGTTCCCCTCCTCAACGCTGCCGAAGAAGTCGAACTAGCGATGCGTATTGAGGCAGGCCTCTTTGCGGAGGACCGCCTCGGAACGGCGACCAAACTCGACAAGCAAGTCAAGAGAGAACTGCAGTGGGTTGCCCGAGATGGTCAGCGGGCCAAGAGCCACCTCTTGGGTGCCAACCTTCGACTCGTCGTCAGCTTGGCCAAGCGTTACACGGGTCGCGGCATGCAGTTCTTGGACCTCATCCAAGAAGGTAACCTTGGCCTGATTCGCGCCGTTGAGAAGTTTGACTACACCAAGGGCTTCAAGTTTTCGACCTATGCCACCTGGTGGATTCGTCAAGCAATTACGCGCGCCATGGCGGACCAGGCCCGCACGATTCGTATTCCGGTTCACATGGTTGAGGTCATCAACAAGCTGGCCCGCGTTCAGCGCCAAATGCTTCAGGACCTTGGCCGCGAGCCGACGCCTGAGGAACTCTCGCGCGAACTAGACATGACCCCAGAAAAGGTCATTGAAGTTCAGAAGTACGGCCGCGAGCCAATCTCGTTGCACACTCCCCTTGGAGAAGACGGCGACAGTGAATTCGGTGACCTGATTGAAGACACCGAGGCTGTTGTCCCGGCCGACGCGGTGGGCTTCACGATGCTGCAGAAGCAACTCGAGTCACTCCTCGACTCTCTTTCGGAGCGCGAAGCGGGCGTCATTCGGATGCGGTTCGGACTCGGCGACGGAATTCCGAAGACACTCGATCAAATTGGCGACACCTTTGGTGTGACGCGGGAGCGAATCCGCCAGATCGAGTCCAAGACGATGGCGAAGCTGCGTCACCCGTCGCGGTCCCAGTCACTTCGTGATTACCTCGAGTAATCACCACTCGTGAAATTACAAAGGTAAGGCCCCTCCGAAAGAATCGGAGGGGCCTTACCTTGTGAACAAGTCGTTAGTTGGTCGCGTAAAGGCGAGCCGTTTCGTCATGCCAGACGGCACCCATTGCCGTCAACTTCTCGCGGTGCTTTGTCGAGTGATGGGCACAAAAAAGCAACGAGCTACCGGAAGGCATCGTGGCGCGAACATACGCTTGAGCCCCACAGCTGTCGCAACGGTCATTCGAGGTCAATTCATAGTGATTGTCGGTCTGGGGGACTTCACTTGTGGCGGTGGTTGACATACCGTTTACCTCTCCTCGTAGCTTTTGCTTCTGTATGTATGTAACCACGAACAGCTGGGAGAACTTCCGACATTCCGGGGTATTTCGCTCACCGCGTATTGAAGCGGCCCAGCGAGGCATCCCCTTGGAAGGCCTCGCGCGAACTACCCTGACAACGTCGTTGAAATGCTGTTCAAGGAGTCGTGTGAGTTCATCAGAATATTCCGCCCGCCATCTCTCGGTCCTCGAGGGTTTGGAAGCGGTTCGAAAGCGTCCCGGTATGTATATCGGATCGACCGATTCGCGCGGACTCATGCACTGTTTATGGGAGATTATCGACAACTCCGTTGATGAAGCTCTTTCCGGTCACGGTAATTCCATTGACGTTATTCTGCATCCCGATGCCAGCGTCGAAGTTCACGATAAGGCTCGTGGTGTCCCTGTCGATATTGAACCCAAGACGGGGCTGAGTGGCGTCGAAGTTGTCTTCACAAAACTCCACGCGGGAGGAAAATTCGGCTCAGGAAGCTATGCAGCGTCGGGCGGGTTGCACGGTGTCGGGGCATCCGTCGTCAACGCGCTCTCTGAGCGACTCGACGTTGAAGTCGACCGTGACAGCAAAACCTGGGCGATGTCGTTTCGACGTGGTGAGCCAGGAACTTTCGACGACAGCAAGGGTCTGTCCCCACAATCGCCTTTCACCCCATTTTCGAGTGAGAGTGTCTTGCGAGTTGTCGGCAAAGTCGCAAAGGGGGTCACCGGAACACGCGTTCGTTACTGGGCTGACTCTCAAATCTTTACGCCGGGTGCCACATTTCAAACGGATGATCTTGCCAACCGCGCCCGCCAGACTGCCTTCTTGGTACCTGGTCTCACGATGCACATCTCCGATCAACGGCAGAGCGAACATGTTGACTCCTCCTACAGCTACACCGGAGGAATCAGTGAGTTCGTGGAGTACCTCGCTCCAGACTCGGCCGTGACCGAAACGTGGCGCCTCACAGGAGACGGTGAATTTACCGAAACCGTTCCCGTTCTTGGCCCCGATGGCAGTATGTCCTTGCAATCCGTGGAGCGGTCGTGTCACGTTGATATTGCCCTCCGCTGGGGAACTGGTTATGACACCACCATGCAGAGCTTCGTCAACATCATTGCGACCCCCAAGGGAGGCACGCATCAGACAGGTTTTGAGCAAGCTCTCCTCAAAGTCATTCGCGCGCAAGTTGAAGCCAATTCTCGCAAGTTGAAGTCCGGCTCTGACAAAGTCGAAAAGGACGATGTCATTGCCGGTATGACCGCCGTCATTACCGTGCGACTCCCCGAGCCTCAGTTCGAAGGGCAAACGAAGGAAGTTCTCGGAACCCCTGCCGTGAAAGCCATCGTGGCCAACGTCGTTTCTCAGGCATTGACTCAGAGACTGACCTCGGTCAAACGCGATGATAAAGCTCAGTCGTCGTTGCTCCTTGAGAAAATTGTCTCGGAGATGAAGAGTCGCATTTCGGCTCGCACCCACAAAGAAACTCAGCGTCGTAAAAACGCCTTGGAGACATCAAGCCTTCCGGCCAAGCTTGTGGACTGCCGAAGCAGCGATGTCGGCAATTCTGAGCTTTTCATTGTTGAGGGTGATTCCGCACTCGGAACGGCAAAACTCGCTCGCAACAGTGAGTTTCAGGCTCTCTTACCCATTCGCGGCAAGATTCTCAACGTTCAGAAGGCATCCGTATCAGACATGCTCAACAACACGGAGTGTGCCTCGATCATTCAAGTTCTCGGAGCCGGCTCTGGCCGCAGTTTTGACCTCGACATAGCGCGGTACGGCAAAGTCATTTTGATGAGCGACGCGGATGTCGATGGGGCGCATATTCGCACTCTTCTTCTGACGCTGTTCTTTCGTTATATGCGGCCTCTCATTGAAGCTGGTCGCGTATTTGCCGCCGTTCCACCGCTGCATCGGGTCGTGGCAATGAACCCCGGCACCAAGCCGAATGAGACGATCTATACGTATTCCGAGCGAGAGTTAGAAAGCGTTCTAGCGGGTTTGGCGAAAACCGGGCGCCGCTATCAAGAGCCCATTCAGCGATACAAGGGCCTCGGAGAAATGGATGCCGATCAGCTTGCGTTGACGACTATGGACCGCCAGCACCGAACACTGCGCCGGGTTCGCGTGGAAGACGCCGCGGTCGCCGATAGCGTTTTTGAGCTTTTGATGGGGAATGACGTGGGACCACGCCGAGACTTCATCATTGCTGGCTCCAGCACCCTCTCACGGGACCGCATCGACACTTAGGCCCGCGTGCGTTTTTCTAGGTGAGGCTGGAGCCAATGAACGTGACATCGTCGGTAAGTTTTTCACCGGAAGCGTCGCGCTTCATCTTTTCCGAGGGAAGGTCTCGCGGCGCTCCGTCGAGACCATTGGCAAACGGCACTCCGTCACCGGCCCAGGCGACTGCCAGAGCGTCTTCGCCCTTGAGAAGGGTTTGAGCCCGCACTCCGCCGGTTCCGCGACCTTTCGCTGGGAATTCTGAGAGGGCAGAGATTTTGACGCGACCGGTGTCTGTTCCGAGGAGGGTATTTGAACTCGTGGATACGGTCACCACAGACGAATTCTCACCCCGAACCGTTCCGAAGAAAATGACATGCTGCTCGGCAGCAATCCGCACGCCAGCCATTCCTCCGGCGGCAGCCCCTTGAGGTCTGACCCCATCGGCGCCGAAGCGAAGCAGTTGCGCATCAGAGGTGATGAAAACGAGATCTGCGTCATCGGATGCTATGCCCAGACCAACAATGGTGTCGGTGTCCTTGAGCGCGATGAGGGCCTGACCAGATTTCGTTGGAAAGGCATCACTGGCAACACGTTTGACGATGCCTTCGCGGGTACCCAGGGCAAGGGTGTGGGAAGAAACGAGGTCCACGAGGCCCACAACTTTTTCTCCGCGCTCAAGGTCTACGTAGTCCTCGATCTTGACTCCAGCCTCCATCGAAACGGAGGTCGCGGGAACTCCGGGGAGACCAACCGGAGAAGTGATCAGGAGTCGCCCAAGACTCGTCAGGACGCCGAATTCTCCCCGCCGAGTGCACGGAACGAGAGAGGCTATCGCGTCGTGGGCTGTGCGATGGGTGCCCTGGGAAAGCTCAGGGACGGAATCACCGGCGGCGTGAGGACTTTCTGTGCTCTCGGCGTGATCGGCCCTAACGATGCGTCCGGAGCGGCTGAGGAGCACGTGAGCGGGGGAGTCAGCGATCTCTAGAGAGGCGTTTGCTGAGGCCCGAACTTGGGCGGGGGTGGCGACAGTTGATGTACTGAGAACAGTGCGTCGGGGAGTTCCCAATTCTCGGGAAACATCGGAAAGTTCCTGGGCAACGACGTTGATCAGGTTGCCGGGCGTGGAAAGAATGAGTTCGAGTGCCGCAATTTCTTTGCGAAGGGCGTCAGCTTCTGCTTCGAGCTCAACACGGGAGAATTTCGTGAGGCGCCGCAGGCGAAGTTCCAGAATGTAATCTGCTTGGAGCTGGCTCAGTTCGAAGACGTCCATGAGGCGAAGACGGGCTTGCTCCGTGTCATCACTTTGACGAATTAATTGAATAACTTCGTCGATGTCAACGATGGCGATGAGCAATCCACCCACCAAATGAAGGCGTTCTTGACGTTTACGCAGTCGGAACTGGGACCGGCGAGCCACCACAGACTTTCGGTGATCGACGTACACTTCGAGCATTTGGCGAAGCCCAAGGGTTTGGGGGCCGCCATTGACGAGAGCAACGTTGTTAATGCTGAAGGAATCCTCCAGAGGAGTGAAACGGAACAATTGCTCCAGCACGGCTTCCGGACTGAATCCCGTTTTAATCTCAATCACCAACTTCAGACCATGATGACGATCCGTGAGGTCAACGACGTTGGAAATGCCGCTCAGCTTTTTGTTCTGAACGCCGTCTTTAATTTTGTCGATGACTTTTTCGGGACCGACAAGATAAGGAAGTTCGGTGACAATAATTCCCATTTTGCGCGGAGAGACACTTTCGATGGAGACGCGAGCTCTGGTTCGGAAACTGCCGCGTCCCGTCTCGTACGCCTCACGAATACCGTCAAGGCCCATAATGACCCCTCCGGAAGGGAGGTCTGGTCCCGGCACAAAAGACATCAGCTCGTCGAGCGTTGCTTCGGGGTTGCGCAGGAGATAAATCGCCGCCTCGACAACTTCGATGAGGTTGTGCGGAGCCATATTGGTGGCCATTCCCACGGCAATGCCGCTTGCCCCGTTGACGAGCAAGTTGGGATAGGCCGAAGGCAGCACGTCAGGCTGCTTTAACTGGTTGTCATAGTTAGGAACGAAATCCACGACATCCTCGTCGAGGTTGGCTGTCATGGCCAATGCTGCGCCCGCAAGGCGGGCCTCGGTGTATCTGGATGCAGCGGGTCCGTCATCCAAAGAACCAAAGTTTCCGTGACCGTCAATCAGGGGCAGGCGCAGCGAGAAGTCTTGCGCCAAACGAACGAGGGCGTCATAAATGGAGGCATCGCCGTGAGGGTGAAGCTTTCCCATGACCTCCCCGACAACACGGGCAGACTTGACATGCCCCTTGTCGGGGCGGAGCCCCATGTCATTCATTTGAAAGAGGATGCGCCGTTGAACAGGCTTGAGCCCATCTCGCGCGTCCGGCAAGGCCCGCGAGTAGATCACTGAATAGGCGTACTCCAGGAACGAGTCACGCATTTCTGCTGAGACATCGATGTCCTCGATGCGTTCAACGAAATCGGGGGAGGGCGTTTTGGGAGTCATGGCTGTTTCTTTCGTGACGTGCGTAAGCAGTGTGCCGCCGCCGCCTCTGTGCTCAATCATGCGAGACTTGCGACAATGTCTTTCATGCTACCGAGCGCGCAAAAAGCCACGCCAAGCCTTGCCGACGTGTTGCCAAGTTGCCTCGCCAGCCTTGGTGTCGCGGGGTTTGAAAATCTCCTAGGTTTTCGCCGCGTGAGATCGTCCATCGTGGTCATTGTTGATGGTCTCGGTGCCCTTAATCTCTCGGCAGCCAAGGCGCACGCGCGGTTTCTGACGCAAAATCTTTCGAAGGCCTCCACGATTTCGACAGTCTTTCCTTCCACAACAGCCGCCGCCCTGCCTTCTTTTACAACGGGAGTCTCCCCAGGGGAACACGGCATGCTGGGCTACCGAGTGCGCGTGCCAGAATCCGGTGTCCTGGTGAATCAACTGACGGGCCTTGATTCCATTGGGGGAACCGAGCCATGGATGAGTTCCACACCACTTTATGCGCAGGCGAGAGAAGCTGGGATTCGGCCGGTCATTGTGTCGAAGGCTCGTTTTATGCAGAGCTCACTGACGAAAGTGATTCATGCTGGGGCGGATGTCATCGGCGCAGTCACTATCGGCCAGCGTTGCGATGAGGCCTTGGCAGTAGCCAAAGAATCAGCCTCTCTGGTTGTTCTCTACATTTCAGAACTCGACGAAATTGCTCATGCTCACGGTGTCGCCTCCCACACGTGGGCGAGCAAACTTGAAGAGGTCGACGCCGAGCTTGCTCGCCTGTCTGGTGCAGCAGCAAAGGACGTGTCCGTCATCGTCACGGCGGATCACGGGGTGCTGGACATTGCTTCCCACAGCCATGTTCTCTATGGCGAGGACCCGTCAACGATGGCGCACATTGTGGCCATTGGGGGAGAGCCTCGTTGCCTGCAGCTCTATGTGGATTCTGAAGACAATGTTCAAGATGTCACGCAGTTGTGGCGAGAGCTTTTTGGTGACGTTGCCTATGTGGCCAGTCGAGAGGAGGTAATGGCCAGCGGCTGGCTCGGTAACGTTGCTCAGCGCAACGTGAGCCGAGTGGGCGATGTGTTTGTGCTGGCACGCAAGGACGTGGTTTTTTTCGATTTTCACGACCCGACGAATAAAGCTCGCAACATGGTGGGACACCATGGGGGAATCTCGCCGGCGGAACTTAAAATCCCGCTGTTGCGCGTGAACTAAGTCGTGCGAAGACTATTGAGGGTCTTCCTCTGCACGGGTTCCAAAAACAATTTCATCCCAAGAAGGCATACTCGTTCTCTCCCTTTTTGCGTGAGAACCAGTTCGCTGGGTGCCATCCCGCACTTCGCCCTTGGCGCTCACAGGGGGAACGGCAGGAAGCTGGGAAAAAAATGGCTGGGGCCCTGAGGGGGAGGTTTGAGCGTCTGTTGGTGACGAGGTACCGTCGTCGCTGATCCCTCTAGCGACGTCACCCGAGAAGTTCTCGTCCCGCAGCCAGGCAGGAGTTGTTTCCCTTTCGCCCCGGCGGCGACGTAAAGCCTCGAGAAGGTCTGCCGTCGGGGAGGTGCCCGTTTGGTTTTCGGAGCTATCCGGGGCACGCACATTGACGTCTGTTGTGCTAAATAAGTCGGCCATTCCGACGAAGACGTTTGTCTCATAGGTGAACTCGTCGCTCACGGACGCATACGCGGTTGATTCGTGAATGGTCGACTCGTGAGCCGTTTCCGGCTGACTAGGCGACAAGTGCTCCGAAGTAGGGAATTCTAGGTGGCTGACTGTGGCGAGAACATCGCTCTGGGAAGCCCTCCCAGCCGTAACGTCCTGAGTCACGTCGCCCGTTTGTCCGGGCACTGCCCGGAGTCTGGGAATGATTCCCGTTGTCAGGTCACCTTTTTGAGAGAGAGTCGCGGCGTCTGAGTTAAGTGGGGAAAGGGCGTGTTTGCGTGGCTCAAAAGACCAGCGGGCATCATGACCAATAGTTGCCGCTTCAAACTCGAGTTTCACGACCCACGTGCCGTCGGCCTCTTTCCAACTAGCCCAGCGTTCGCCCGTTGCCCCGAGTTCGCGAATGCGAGAGGTGATGAGGGCGCCAAAGGCTGACGAGGTGTCCCCTGTATCGAGATTGACACGTGCCTGGGTTTCGATGGCGAGGGCGGAGTTGATGATAAATTCGCGCTCGGCCAGCACCGGTCCTTCAAATCTCGCAATGAAGTCGAGAGACGCACCGGTGAGCGCCGACACTTCTTCGGCCGACAATCCCGCACGAATGTGTGATTGAACATCTTTGGGGGATACGCGAGCCGGGACTGATTCCGTTCGTGCTCCGCGCAGACGAGTCATCGCCGAGCCATCGATGAGGACCCGAAATTCTTCACCATCGGGATGAGCAACAATCAGCGTCGAGTGATCAACGTCGATAATCCTTAATTCGCGCATGGCCAAAACTCCTCGTAAAACTTAGATGCCAACATGCTTCCATTGTTGGGCTCTTCGCCGGGGAAGTCCTCTGGCGTGCCGTGATTATTATTGCTTTATCGAGCTCTCCCTTAACCGGTTTTGCTTTTTTGCAGGAAATACGACAAGCTGTGCGCGCTGGCGGTCACTAAAGCTGGCAAGAAAAGGACTTGGATATACACAATGGCGACTGATTACGACGCACCCCGTAAGACGGAAGACGACACCGACTCCATTGAGGCGCTTAAAGAGCGCGTTCCCGACAAGCTCTCCGGTCACGTTGACGGTGAAGATGCAGATAATCCCGGTGGTTTTGAACTCGCCGGAGCTGATCTTTCTGAGCTTGAACTAGACGTCGTCGTTCTTCCTCCGCAAGAGGACGAATTCACCTGCGTAAGCTGCTTTTTGGTAAAACACCGCTCGCAAATAGACCACGAAGAAAAGCTTGGCTCTGTCTGCATTGAGTGTGCTTCGTAGCTTCAGATGCGACCGTCGCGTTATTTCGGTGGTGAATTCACAGCCTGCCTCTTCTTTTGGGAAGGGGCAGGTTTTTTTGTTCAGGAAGCCGTCGAACGTTCACGCAGTGCGGCGACGAACTTTTCCGGGTTTCGCGTCGAAATGAGCCAGTAGGGCGTTGGGTCGAGAGGGTCCACGATTTCCAGACGAACGACGCCGTCGACCCACCCAGTGAACATCATCCACGCGCGAGCGTCGAGCTGTGTTCCTCGCTGTTCGATGGCGTAGGAACCAGAGAATGCACTGGCAGCCCCGAGGTGAGAGCGTTCAATTGTGGCCTTCCCCACGCGAAGGGCTGTTTCTGAGAGTTCGATGCTCGGAGACTTGACCACCATCAAGATGACGATCGTGCCATAGACGACGAGCGAAAGAATTATTCCAAAAATCATGTTGATGGGCGCCAGAACCAAAATGATTGCAGGAATCACAAGAATGGCGGCAATGTAGAGCCAGGCTGCGGGTCTCATGGTTTCGCGATACGTTGACATGTCTCTATCTCACCAGACTTTCTGGGCTACCCTCTACGTGTGTCTGATTCTGTCGATGTTTTGATTGTCGCTTCGTCAATTCCCTCCGTATCGCATCCTGGTGATGCAGGGGCGGATTTGTCGTCATCTGAGGCCTGTGTAATTCTTCCCGGGGAACGACGGACCGTTCCGACAGGAGTGTCGATTGCGCTACCCCGTGGATACGTGGCCTTCATTGTTCCACGCAGCGGTTTGGCAGCTCGTCACGGAATCACGATTGTAAATTCACCGGGTACCGTGGATGCCGGATACCGGGGGGAGATCATGGTCACGCTTCTCAATACCGACGCGACACAACCGTTCACAATTTCGGAGGGGGATCGCATTGCGCAGATGGTTGTTTTGCCATTTGCCGGCGTAAATTTCGTTCCTGTCGACCGCCTTCCCGAGAGTGAACGTGGCTCGGATGGGTTCGGCTCCACCGGTGTTAGCCAGCAAAAATTAGGTAAGGAATCATCGTGACCGATGCATATGCCAAGAGCGCGCCCCTCGACCGAGAGACGGCGGGCCCTTTTGACGAGGTCGAAGTGAGTGGAGTCCGGCCTTACG
>Ga0114978_10001926_pt1 | contig 17361 bp, 14 predicted proteins | sample S_140212_EF_Meta_FD_87027 | JGI IMG/M metagenome (GOLD analysis project Ga0114978, IMG submission 87027) | Freshwater microbial communities from Lake Simoncouche, Canada to study carbon cycling - S_140212_EF_MetaG | ecosystem: Environmental > Aquatic > Freshwater > Lake | place: Lake... | reverse complement strand
GGTGACTTCTGGCTCGCCGAAGCCTATGCGCACCAGCGCACGGTGCGCTTGGTCGACGGTCCGGATGAAGTGCACCGCAGCGCGATCGCCAAGATCGAGTTGTCGCGGCGCAGCCGTTTGAAGAGCGCTTGAAAGCGGCTTATTTGTAGACCTTCTGCAGCAGTTGCAGCAGGGTTTGGCGCTCTGCGGCGCTGAGCCCGGTCAGCAGGTTTTCTTCATGCACGGCCGCGGTCTTTTCGGCGTCGTGCATCATCGTTTGACCGCTGAGTGTCGGGTGCAAGCCCGTCGCCCGGCCGTCACGGGGATGCGGCAGGCGGCTGATCAGCGAGCGTTTTTCCAGCGCGTTGAGCATGCCGACCAGGTTCGGTGCTTGCATGCCGAGGGCTTTGCAAAGCTGGCGTGACGTGATGCCGGGGTTGTGCGTGATCAGCGAGAGCACCGAGAAATCGACCGGACGCAAGCCATAAGGAGCCATCCGCTGCATGAAATCACCGATCACGACCAGAGCCGCGCGGCGGGCGTTGTAGCCCAGCAGACTTTCCAGGTAGCTGCTGTCCACCCGACTGACTGCGGGCGGCAAGGCGGGGTCAGCTTGGCGCATCGCTATTCTGTTTGACCGCAGCGCTGCATTGCGCCGCGAGGGTCTTGATCCACATGTCGAATTCAGGCAGCACCCGCTGCTGCAGCGCCGCCGGTGCCTGCCAGCGCTCGTTGTCGGCGCCGGCGGCAGCTTCGATGCGGGCCCAGGCCCAGGACAGCAGGGCCAGCGCGAGGAGTCTCAGGTAATCATCGGCGGCCTGATAGGGCAGCGCCGGGTCTGAGCTGGCTGCGACGCTGATCGCCTGGGTCAGTTGCTTGAGCTGGGCGAAACGATGGCAGACCGCGAGGTCGGCGGCGCGGCCTGGGTCCAGTTCGGTTTCGAGTTGCTCCAGCATGCCGGCCAGCGCGGCACCGCCATCGGGGAGGACCTTGCGCAGCAGCAAGTCGATCGCCTGGATCTCGTTCGTGCCTTCATAGATCATCGTCACCCGGGCATCGCGCAGGATTTGCTCGATACCCCATTCGCGGATATAGCCGTGGCCGCCGAAGACCTGCAGGCATTCGCTGGCGCCATAGAAGGCCTGCTGGGTCAGCGCGGCTTTCAGCACCGGCGTGATCAGGGCGCACCAGCGCTGAGCGCTGACCCGGCGTTCCGGATCCGGATGTTGCCGGGCCAGATCGAGTTCGATCGCGGTGCGATAGGCCAGCAAGCGGCCGCCGTCGATCCAGCAGCGCTGGGTCTGCAGGATGCGTTGCATCGCCGGGTGCAGGGCAATCAGATCGGCAGGTTCGCGGCTGCTGCGGGCGCCGGGCGCGCGCATCTGGCGGCGCTCCTGCGAGTAGGCCGAGGCTTTCTGCCAGGCCGCCTCGAGCAGGCCCAGGCCCTGCATGGCCACATGCAGGCGGGCCGCGTTCATCATCACGAACATCGCGTTCAGGCCCTGGCCGGGCAAGCCGATGATCGAGCCGATTGCGGCATCAAAGCGCATCGAGCAGGTCGGGCTGCCATGCAAGCCCATTTTTTCTTCGATACGGTCGCACAGCACCTGATTGCGGCTGGCATCGGGCAGCCATTTGGGCACCAGGAACAGGGACAGGCCTTTGGGCCCGGCCGGCGCATCGGGCAGGCGCGCGAGCACCAGATGCACGATGTTGTCGCTCAGGTCATGCTCGCCGCCCGAGATGAAGATCTTGGCGCCGCTGATCCGGTAGCTGCCGTCCACCTGAGGTGTGGCCAGGGTGCGCAGCAGCCCGAGGTCGCTGCCGGCATGGGCTTCGGTCATGCACATCGTGGCCAGCCATTCGCCGCTGGCGATCTTCTCCAGGTACTGAGCTTTCAGCGCTTGGCTGCCATGATGCTTGAGGCAATCGTAAGCACCATGCAGCAAGCCCGGTGCCATCGTCCAGCCATGGTTGGCGCCGCTGAGCATCTCGTACAGGACCGCTTCGAGCAAGACCGGCAGCCCCTGGCCACCGTCCTCGTTCGCACAGGCCAGCGCCGGCCAGCCATTGCGCCAGAAGGCCTGATAAGCGTCCCTGAAGCCGGGCGGCGTGATGACCTCGCCGTCGACCCAGCGGCAACCCACTTGGTCGCCGACCTGCTGCAAGGGCGCGATCACGCTGGCGACGAACTTGCCCGCTTCGTCGACCACTTGCCGCATCAGCCCGGCATCGCTGTCAGCAAAAGCGGGCAGGGGCTGCAGCTGCGCGGGCGCGTGCAGGACCTCGTGGACGAGGAAATGAATGTCGTCCAAAGGAGGCTGGAAGTTCATCGCTGTACCGGCTCGTTGTTGGAAAGATATGACAGCGCTGGCAAGGCGGGCCGGGATTACTCCATCTTCCAGTCGCCGTTGACGACCTTGACGATCACGCCAGTCTCATTCGTATAGCCCCAATGGTCGTCCTTGGTCCAGTTCATCACGCCATGGGCAAACACCGTACGGCCCATGGTTTCGAAGGCATCGCGCAGCGCCAGACGGAATTCCTTGGTGCCGGGCTTGGCTTTCTTCAAGGCTAGCGGGAAGGCCTTTTCCATCGCCACCACGGCATCGTAGGCATGGCCGGCAAACTGGTTGCGGCTGCCCACACCATAGGCCTTGTCGTAGCTCTGGGCGAAGTCCAGGGCGAGCTTTTTCGACGGGTGGCTGTCGGGCAGTTGTTCTGGCGCGATCACCGGACCCGACACGACATAAGTGCCTTCCACGCTCTTGCCGCCGATGCGCATCAAGTCGCGTGTGGCGGCGGCATGGGTCTGGTAGATCTTGCCCTTGAAGCCGCGCTCGATGACGGCCAGCTCAGGCATCGCCGCGCCGCTGCCTGAGGCGACGATCAGCATCGCATCGGGGTTGGCTGCGACCAGCTTCAGCGCCTGTCCGGTGACGCCGGTGTCGGTGCGGGCAAAGCGCTCAGCCGCGATCACCTTGATGCCGGCTTTTTCGGCGATCGGCGTGAAATCCTTCAGCCAGCCTTCGCCATAGGCATCGGTGTAGCCAAGAAAACCGACCGTCTTGACGCCCTGCTTCTTCATATGCTCGACGACGGCAAAAGACATCACCGAGTTCGACTGCGGCAGCCTGAAGCTCCAGGCATCCTTGCCCGGCGGCAGACCGGCCGGTGTGGCCAGCAGCTGCGGCGTTTCGGACTCGAAAGCCACATCGGCCATCGCGATGCCGACCGGCGTTGCCGCCGAGCCGACGATCAGGTCGACCTTGTCTTCGGTGGTAAAGCGGCGTGCATTCTTGACGCCATTGGTCGGGTCAGTGGCATCGTCAAGCACGATGAACTTGAGCTTTTCGCCGGCAATCGACTGGGGCCAGAGCGCGATCTGGTTCTTCATCGGAATACCCAGGCCCGAAGCCGGTCCGCTCAGCGGCAAACTGACGCCGATGGTGATGTCGGCGATGGCCGCCTGTGAGGCCAGGACCGCAACGGCAGCGGCAAGAATGGTTCTGCAATTCTTCATGGTTTGTCTCCTGATGGGCGAGGTGGGTAGGACGGGAAATTCAACAGCTCAGCGGCACATGGCCTTGATGTCTTCGGGAACGGGGATGGCTTTGATGCGGTCGGGCTCACCCGGCACGCGCACGCAAAAGACGCGGGTTTCGCTGCCTTCGCAGAGCAGTTCGTCACCCCGCATCACCACATGTTTGTGCACGAAGACCTTGTCGCGCCATTCCTGCACCGAGGTGTGGATCTGCAGCGTTTCGCCATAGGTCGCAGTGCGCTTGAACTTGGTGTGGATTTCGAGCAGCGGCGTGCCGATGATGCCGGTGGTCTTGACCAGTTCGCGCCAGGGTGCTAGCCCGCATTGGATGAAGAAATTCACCGATGAAGCATCCATCCAGCGGGAGAAATTCGGATAGAAAACGATCCCGGCCGGGTCGCAATCGCCGAAGCTGACCTGGACTTCGAAGACGATGGTTTTTGGGGCTTCTTGCATGATGGGCGGCTCAGCGTGGTGCCATGCGCAGCGCGCCATCCAGTCGGATGACCTCGCCGTTCAAATGCGTATTGGTGACGATATGGCAGGCCAGTTGCGCGAACTCATCCGGTTTGCCCAGTCTTGCGGGGAAAGGGATGCTGGCCGCCAGCGAGGCCTGGATGCCTTCAGGCAGGGTCTTCATCAAGGGCGTGGCAAATAGGCCAGGCGCGATGCTGCAGACCCTGATGCCATGCTGGGCCAGATCGCGCGCCATCGGCAAGGTCATGCCGACCACCCCGCTCTTGGAGGCGCTATAGGCCTGCTGCCCGACTTGGCCGTCAAAGGCCGCGACCGAAGCCGTGAAGACCATCACGCCGCGTTCGCCATCCTCCATCGGATCGAGCTTGGCACAGGCGGCGGCAAATAGCCTGGCGGCGTTGTAGGTGCCGATCAGGTTGACGTTGACGACGCGGACAAAGTCTTCCAGCGGCGCCGGGCTGCCGTCCCTGGCGATGATGCGTTGGGCCGCGCCGATGCCGGCAATGCTCATCAGGACCCGCGCTGGCCCAAGGGCTGCCGTGGCCTGGTCGAGCGCTGCCTGCAGGCTTTGGCTGTCGGTGACATCACATTGGCAGGCGATGGCCTTGCCGCCTTGCGCATTGATCTCGGCCGCCACCCGCTCGGCGCTGGCCAGGTTCAGGTCGAACAGGGCGACGCTGGCACCGAGTTGCGCGAGTTCACGGGCGGTGGCCTCGCCCAGGCCCGAGCCTGCGCCGGTGACGATGGCTGATTGAGCTTGGATTTTCATGTGGGTGCTCTGTAGTTTGTCGTTGCTGAATGCCGTATTCAGGCCGCGGCCGGGTTTTCAAGCAACAAGGCGATGCCCTGGCCGCCGCCGATGCAGGCCGAGCCGATGCCATAACGCAGGCCCGAGCGCTGCATCTCGCGCGCCAGCGTGATCGTCAGGCGCAAGCCGGTAGCAGCCAGCGGATGGCCCAGCGCGATCGCGCCACCGTTGACATTCAGGCGGTTCAGGTCCAGCCCCAGTTCCTGTGCCACCGACAAGGTCTGTGCGCCCTGGGCTTCATTGATTTCGAAACAGCCGATCTGCTCCAGCCGGAGCCCGGTGCGCTGCAACAGCAGGCGGATCGCCGGGGCCGGGCCGATGCCCATGATCTCCGGCGGCACGCCGACCACGGCGGCAGCGACCACGCGCGCCAAAGCCTGTTTGCCGTGCGCTTTGGCATAGGCGCCGGACGACACCACCGCAGCGGCAGCGGCATCGACCAGGGCCGAGCTGTTGCCGCCAGTCTGGACGCCACCTTCATAGACCGGACGCAGCTTGGCCAGCACCTCGACTGGCGAGGCGCGCACATGGCTGTCGAGCATGACTTCGGTGAGCTTGCCCTGCAGCTTGATGCCGCGCGGCTGATAGCCGTCGAGCAGGAATTTTTCGCTGATCACCGGCACGATTTCGCCGGCATGGAATTCCTTCGCGGCCAGCGCTTTGGCAAAGGACTGGCTGGCAAATTCATCCACCTGTTGGCGCGTAATGCCGTATTTTCGGGCCAGGTTTTCGGCCGTCTGGATCATGTTGATGCCGGCCGTAGAGTCCTTCAGGGCTTCCCAGAGGAAGTCCTTGAAACCGACCGGCGCACCGAGCTTGAAGCCGTTGCGATGCTCGAACGAAGCGATCGGGTTGCGCGTCATGTTCTCGCTGCCGACGACCAGCACGGCTTCGCAAGCGCCGCTCTGGATCTGCTCGCCCGCCTGGCGGAACAGCTCGAATCCGGTGCCGCAGATGCGCTGTGCCATCAACGCCGGCACTTCGACCGGCACGCCGGCGTAAAGGCCGATATGGCGCGGCAGCATGAACTGTTCGAAGTCGCCAGGCGCCATATTGCCGGCAATCACCGAACCGATATGTTCACCCGGCACGCCGGCGCGGGCCAACGCTGCACGTGCAGCCTTGATGCCCAGGTCGGTCGGCGAGATATGGCCGAACGAACCGCAATAGTCGACCAGCGGCGTGCGCACACCATCGAGCATCCAGATGTCGTCGAATTGTGAGAAAAAGCCTTGGCTCATGGGTCGCTGTTCTTTCAGATTGAATGCGGGAAAAGAATCGATGGCAGCGTGTTGTCATGCAGCCCTTGGACCAGCTGGGCGCGATGCGCAAGCACGGCGCCCTGGTTGATCGAGCCCTTGTCGGTGATCTCGCCGCGGTCCAGGGTCGGCGGCTCGGCCAGCAGGCATAGACGCGCAATCCGGCTGGCGCTGCCGGTCGACTGAGCTGCCAGCGTATCGAGCAGTTGCTGGAAATGCGCCAGCACCGGCGCCGCTGCCAGCACTTCGCTCATCGCCGCGCCTGCGCCCAAGCCGCTCAACGCCCGCACCGCCTGGGTCGGGAACACCATCGCGCCGACTTCCTTCCTGTTGATACCGGTCAGCACCACGTCCTGGATATAGGGAGCGCCGGCGCCGATGATCCTGGCGCGCAGCGGCCCGACGCTGACGAAGGTGCCGGTGGCGAGCTTGAAGTCCTCGGCAATACGGCCGTCGAACTTCAGCCCCTGGTGGATGTCGGCCGGATCAATCCACTTGACCGCGTCACCCGAGCAGAAGAAGCCCTCGGCGTCGAAATGGCGGGCGGTTTCCTGTGGTGCGCGCCAATAGCCGGGGGTGATGTTGGGGCCGCGGTAGCGCACTTCGGTTTTGCCGTCGACGTCGACCAGCTTGAGTTCCAGGCCCGGTGTCGGTACGCCGAGGTCGCCGGCCTTGACGGCAGGGCTGGTGACGAAGATGGCAAACGGCCCGGATTCGGTCATGCCCAGGCCGGTACTCATGACGATGCGCTCGCCGATTTCCTGCTCGGCCGAGGCGAACAGGCTGTCCCAGACCGGCTGGGCCAGCGCGGCGCCGGCATAGAAGAACATCTGCACCCTTGACAAGAGCTGCTTTCTCAGCTCGGCGTCGTTTTGCATCGCCAGGGCAATCGCTTCGAAGCCGGTCGGCACATTGAAGTAGACCGTCGGCGCGATCTCGCGCAGATTACGCAAAGTCTCGCCCATCAAGGCCGGTGTCGGCTTGCCCTCGTCGATGTACAGGGTGCCGCCGTGGAACACCACCATGCCGAAATTGTGCTTGCCGCCGAAGGTGTGGTTCCAGGGCAGCCAGTCAACCAGCACCGGCGGCGCCTGCGTCAGCACCGGCATCGACTGCGCCATTTGCTGCTGGTTGGCGCACCACATGCGCTGCGTGTTGATCACCGCCTTGGGCAGCTTGGTCGAGCCACTGGTGAAGAGGAATTTGACGATCGTGTCGGGGCCGGTGGCCTGCATCGCCGCTTCGACGGCAGGCGTCGCCAGCGTGGCGAGCAGCTCGGTGAATGTGCTGCTGGCGCGGCCCTCGAGCTGGCCTGAGTTCAGCATCACTTCGACATCGCTGCCCACGGTGGCCAGAATCGCCTTGCCATAGCGTTCTGCATCGGCAGCAAAGACCAGGCCCGGCAGGACGGTGGCGAGCACATGGCGCAGCTTCTCGAAGTCCTGGCTGACCAGCGAATAGGGTGGCGAAGTCGGCACGAAAGGCACGCCGGCCAGCATGCAGCCAAGCGCCAGCAAGGCATGCTCGAGGCTGTTCTCGGACAGGATCACCACCGGGCGCTGGGCGCTCAGGCCGCGGTTGATCAGGCCTTGGGCGATGCAGCGGGCGCTGGCCCAGGCCTGGGCATAGCTGACATGTCGCCAATCGCCCAGGCTGCCGTCAGACAACTGCTGGCGCCGCGCCATGAAAGTACGCTCGGGTGCGACCTGCGCCCAATGCTGCAGGCGATCGGTCATGCGCTGCGGATAGTCGTGCAAGGCTTGCTCGGCTTGCAGATACTGCACGCCAGCCGCACCTTGGCGCAATTGCACGCGGTTCACGCCGAAGCTCAGCGGCCGGTATTTCGGGGTCATGCCAGTTGCTCCTGTTGCTCCTGCTGCGCTGCGAACTTTTGTCGCTTTTGTCGCTTTATGCTTTTTTGACTTTCGCTGCGCGGCCCTCGAGGAAGTCGCGCACGCGCTGCTTGGCTTCGGGCGCGCTCTGCGCGATCGCGGCCATCAGGGCTTCGGTCATGAAGCCCTGATCGGCCGGTTGATCGGCGATCCGCGGCAGCACATGGGTCAGCGCATAGTTGGTCAGCGGCGCGTTCTGCGCGATCCTCTGCGCCAGCTCCAGCGCCTTGGCAAAGGCATTGCCTTGCGGCACCAGGTATTGCGCCAGGCCGATGCGTTCGCCGTCTTGCGCGTTGTAGACGCGCCCGGTCAGCATCATGTCGGTCATTCTTGCGACACCGATCAGGCGCGGAATCCTTACCGATCCGCCGCCGCCGACGAAGATGCCGCGCGAGCCTTCGGGCAGGGCATAGAAAGTCGTTTCGTCAGCCACCCGGATATGGCAGGCGCTGGCCAGTTCGAGGCCGCCGCCGACTACCGCACCCTGCAGCGCTACGATCACCGGCACCGGGCCGAACTGCAGGCTTTCGAGCGCGGCATGCCACATGCGCGAATGCATCAGCCCTTGGCCGGCATCGCGTTCCTGCAACTCGCTCAGATCCAGCCCGGCGCAGAAATGTTCACCTTCCCCGGCGATGACTGCGGCCCTGATGCCGGCCGGCATCTTTTCGAACAGCTCGCGCAGAGACATGATCAAGTCATCGTTGAGCGCATTGCGCTTGGCTGCCCTTGTCAGCCGGATGACGGCGATTTCCTGCTGCTCGCCGCAGCGTTCAAAGTGGATGGATGGCTTGGTCATCGATTTCCTGCTCGGCGTCAATGGGCTTGATTATGGTTATACTTTATAACTAAATCAATGGCTTGACAGGCGTTTCTTGTCGGTGTTTACCCCTTGCAGCGCTGCTGCATGATCAGGCCGTCAACGCGGCGCGCTCGAGCGCATCAATGAACATCTTCGGCACGTCGAAGCCGGTCTGGTCGGTGATTTCCTGGAAACAGGTCGGGCTGGTGACGTTGATTTCGGTCAGACAGTCACCGATTACATCAAGCCCGACCAGCAGCAGGCCGCGCGCGGCCAGCAAGGGCCCGAGCGCTTCGGCGATCTCGCGGTCGCGCGGGCTAATCGGCTGGGCCACGCCCTTGCCGCCAACGGCCAGGTTGCCGCGGATCTCGCTGCCTTGCGGAATCCGCGCCAGGCAAAAGGGCACGACTTCGCCGCCGATCACCAGCACGCGCTTGTCGCCGGCCTTGATCTCGGGCAGGTAGCGCTGCACCATGATGGTCTCGGCGCCACCCTTGTTGAGGGTCTCGACGATGGCGCCGAGGTTCAGCCCATCGGGGCCGACGCGAAAGATGCCCATGCCACCCATGCCGTCGAGCGGCTTCAGGATGATGTCGCCATGTTCGGCATGGAAGGCGCGTACTGCGGCCTCGTTGCGTGTCACCAGCGTCGGCGGGCAGAACTGTGGAAACTCCAGCAGCGCGAGTTTTTCCGGATGGTCGCGCAAGGCTGAAGGCTTGTTGAAGACCCGGGCGCCTTCGCGTTCGGCCTGTCCGAGCAGATGGGTGGCGTAGAAATATTCGCTGTCGAAAGGCGGATCCTTGCGCATGATGACGGCATCAGCATCGGCCAGTGCGAGCTCGGCCGTGGTGGCCACCGTAAACCAGGCATCGGCCTCACCGGTCAATGTGATCGCGCGTGCGGCCCGCGCCACCACCCGGCTGCCTTGGCGCCAGACCAGATCCTGTGGCTCGCAAGCCCAGATCTGGTGGCCCCGCCGCGCCGCTTCGCGCATCATCGAAAAAGTCGTGTCCTTGTAGGTCTTGAATGACTCCAGCGGATCGGCAACAAACAGCAGTTTCATCGAGTTCAGTCCTTGAAGCAAATTTGGAGAAGTGTTGCATTAAACGCATGAGCTTGCCCGTTTGTATGGTGGGGATTGATTTGTGACAGATTTGTGGTGGGGTCGACGTCGTTTCGCTTACCATTGCAGCGCTGGCGAGGCCCGCCAGCAGAGCCAAAAAACCGCCAATCTGGCGGCGAAGCCAGGGTCCGACCTATCTGCCGGCGCCTTGCTTCATGGCCCTTGACCCAAGCCTTTCCATGTGCCGATTTCTTGCCTATGTGGGCGATGCGATATTTCTGGACGAGCTGGTGTGCAAGCCGCAGCATTCGCTGGTGCGTCAGTCCTTGCGCGCTGACGAGGCCAAGGCGGTGACAAATGGCGATGGGTTCGGCATCGGCTGGTATGGCGATCGCCAGGCGCCCGGTGTCTACCGCGAGGTGATGCCGGCTTGGTCGGACGAGAACCTGCTGGCCTTATGTGCAAATGTGCGCTCGAAACTGTTCTTCGCCCATGTGCGCGCTGCCACCGGCACCGGCATCGCGCGGCAGAACTGCCATCCGTTCCGTCACGGGCCCTATCTGTTCATGCACAACGGCCAGGTCGGCAGCTATGGTCAGCTGCGCCGCACGATGGAGGCGCGCCTGCCCGATCATTTGTACGCCGAGCGCAAAGGAGCGACCGATTCGGAGCTGCTGTTCCTGATGATCATCGACCTTATGGCGGGTGGCGTCACGGTAGCAGACGCGGTCAGCCAGGTGCTTGAATTGGTGCTGGCGATGATGGCAAGGGTCGGCGCGACCCAACCGCTGCGCTTTGCCGCGGTGCTGGCCGACGGTCAGCAGATGCATGCCTTCCGTTTCGCCAGCGACGCCAAGGCGCCGACGCTGTATCTGCAACGACAGGCTTCAGGCGGGCTGGTGCTGGCTTCCGAGCCCTTGGTCGACGACCATGAAGGCTGGGAATTGCTGCCGCAGGGTACGGTGATGCGGCTCAGCGCCGAGGGTTGCCACAGCCAGCAATTGTCACCGGTCAACCCGATCGAAGCGCTGGCAGCCGCCTGATCAGATTTCGACTTTGGAGCCCAACTCGACGATGCGGTTCGTCGGCAGGTGCAGGAAGTCGGCCGCTGCGGCTGCGTTGCGGTGCATGCTGGCGAATAGCTTTTCGCGCCACATCGACATGCCGCTGCCGATCGTCGGGATGACGATGTCGCGCGACAGGAAATAGCTGGTTTCCATCTCTTCCAGGCTGACGCCCTGTGCCGCCAGCATGCTCAGGGCTTCGGGCACATCGGGCTCATTCTTGAAGCCGAAATTCAGGCTGACCGCCCAGCAGTCGCGGCCCAGGCTCTCGACCTGCACGCGCTTGTCGAATCCGACCCAGGGCACTTCATGGTGCTTGACGTTGACGAACAGGTTCTGCTCATGCAGCACCTTGTTGTGCTTGAGGTTGTGCAAGAGTGCATTGGGCGTGACACCGACTTCGGCCGACAGGAACACTGCCGTGCCCGACACACGCACCGGCGGGTGGGCGAAGACGGCCTCGAGGAAACTCGGCAGGTCGATCGCATCCTCGCGCAACTTGTTGCTGAGCAGGCTGCGGCCCTGCTTCCAGGTCAGCATCAAGGTGAACATGCCGATGCCTATCATCAGCGGGAACCAGCCGCCGGCAATCAGCTTGAGCATGTTCGAGGCCAGGAAGGTGACGTCGATGCAGAAGAAGAAAAGGGTCGCAGCAAGGCACAGCCACAAGGGGTATTTCCAGCCGTAGCGGACCACGAAGAAGGTCATCACCGTCGTGATCGTCATGTCGATCGTCACCGCGATGCCGTAGGCACCGGCTAACTTGCTGCTGCTGCCGAACAGCACGACGGCCAGCACGATGAAGACAAACAGACCCCAGTTGACGAAGGGCACATAGATCTGACCGATGTCGCGCACCGAAGTGTGCAGGATTCGCATGCGTGGCAGGATGCCCAGTTGGACCGCCTGCTTGGTGACCGAGAAGGCGGCGGTGATCAAGGCTTGCGAGGCCACCACGGCAGCCATTGTGGCGAGCGCGAACAAGGGCATCTCGGCCCAGGCCGGCGCCAGCCTGAAGAACGGGTTCTCGATCGCTTCCGGATGTTCGAGCAGCATCGCGCCCTGGCCGAAATAGTTCAGCACCAGGGCTGGCATGACGACGCCGTACCAGGCGATGCGGATCGGCTGTTTGCCAAAATGACCCAAATCGGCATAGAGCGCTTCGCCGCCGGTGACGACCAGCACAACCGCGCCCAGCGCCACGAAGGCGACCCATTTATGCGCCATGCAAAACGCAAATGCATAGTACGGATTGACGGCGATGAGGATATGCGGATTCGCGAGGATATGCGGCAGGCCGAGTACGGCAATCACCGCAAACCAGACCAGCATCACCGGGCCGAAGGCCTTGCCGATGCCGCCGGTGCCGAAACGCTGGACCGCGAACAGTCCGGCCAGCACGACCAAGGTCAGCGGTACGATCACGTCGTGATATTCGGGCGCATAGACATCGATGCCTTCGACTGCGCCGAGCACCGTCATCGCAGGTGTGATCACTGCATCGCCATAGAAAATCGCCGTGCCGAAAAGTCCCACCAGCAGCAGCACACTGCGCAGTCTGGGCTTGTCGTTGACCGCATTGGTCGCCAGCGCCAGCATCGCGATCAGACCGCCTTCGCCATGATTGTCGGCACGCAAGATCAGCATCACATACTTGATCGAGACGATGATCGTCATGGTCCAGAAGAGCAGCGAGAGCACGCCGAGGATATTGTCCGCCGTGGGGGCCACATGGCCGCCATGGAAAACTTCCTTCAGCGCGTAGAGCGGACTGGTGCCGATGTCGCCATAGACCACGCCCAAGGCTCCGACGGTCATACCGGCCAGTGCAGAGGGGCTGCGCCCCGATTGTGCAGAACTCACGAGAACTCCCCGGCGGTTTGGACCGGATCCATCAAAACGCGCATTTTGCTCTAAAAATTGTGCAGTGCGTCAATTTACTTGTCAGCCGCAATTGCGCCCGGCGGTTATTCATCAGTAGGATTCGGCTTCGGGGTCGGTGACTTCGAGCTCGTAACTGGCCGCCAGCATTGCCAGGCGGGCGATCACCCCGTACATATAAAAGCGGTTCGGCGGGCTGGCACCGGGCTTCTCGCCGGGCCGGGGCAGATGGGACGAGCGGGCGAATGCCAGCGGCACGAAGCTTGCACCCGGCGCGTTCAGGTTCTCATCGACGCCGCGTTCGGCATGGACGCGGTAGAAACCGCCGACCACATAACGGTCGACCATATAGACCACCGGTTCGGCCACCGCCTCGTTGACGCGCTCGTTGGTCGGCACGCCTTCCTGGATGATCACCTCGGTGACATCGTGGCCGTCCTTGACCACCGACATCTTGTTGCGCGTCAGTCGGCTCAGGTCGACCAGTTCCTTGGCATCGCGCACCGTCATCACGCCCATGCCATAGGTGCCGGCATCGGCCTTGATGATGACAAAAGGCTTTTCCTGGATGCCATATTCCTTGTATTTGCGCCGGGTCTTGGTCAGCACGGCATCGGTCTGGGTCTGCAAGGCCTCGAGCCCTTCGCCTTCGCTGAAGTCAAGCCCGTTGCAAGCCGTAAACATCGGGTTGATCAGCCAGGGGTCCATGCCCAGCAGCTTGGAAAAGCGCTTGGCCACCTCTTCATAGCAGCGGAAATGCTTGCTTTTGCGGCGCACCGCCCAGCCGGCATGCAGCGGCGGCAACAGGTATTGCTCATGCAGGTTTTCAAGCAATTTCGGAATGCCGGCCGACAGGTCGTTGTTGAGCAGGATCGTGCAGGGGTCGAAATCCTTCAAGCCCAGCCTGCCGCGCGTGCGCAACAGCGGCTCCAGCGTCAGCGAACTGCCATCGGCGAGTTGCAATTCGGTCGGCGCGGTGATGGCCTCGTCGAGGCTGCCCAGCCTGACATTCAAGCCGGCCTGGGTGAAGATGCGCACCAGCGTCGCGACATTGCTGAGATAAAAGGTATTGCGCGTGTGGTTTTCGGGAATCAGCAACAGATTCTTGGCTTCGGGGCAGATCTTTTCGATCGCTGCCATCGCGGCCTGGACCGCCAGTGGCAGCGTCGCCGGGTTCAGGTTGTTGAAGCCGCCGGGGAATAGATTGGTGTCAACCGGCGCCAGCTTGAAACCGGCATTGCGCAGATCGACCGAGCTGTAGAACGGTGGCGAATGCTCCATCCATTCGAGCCGGAACCAGCGTTCGATCGCCGGCATCGACTCCAGCATGCGCTGTTCGAGTTCGTTGATCGGGCCGGTCAGAGAGGTGGTGAGATGTGGAACCATGGCGAATGCTCGGCGAGCGAGTCCAGAATAGGATCTGCTTTGACAAGTAGCATAGCTTGGGTCGAGGTCAGCAAAGCCAAGTCCCGAGACATAGTAAATTCGGGCCTGCGGCGAAGCGGCGCGGGGCAACAGGATTGTTGACCCGTTTCGGCAGCCGCTCCTTGATCGTCCGGTCGACCAGGCAATGGCAGCTTTAGACCGATCAGCAATGCCACCGCTGTCAGCCGAGAATTCAGCCATGACCCAAGCTTCCGACAACAAATCCAGTCAAACCGTCAACGCCGAGATCGCCGGCATGAAAAAAGGCCTGACCAGCTATGGCGATCAGGGTTTTTCGCTGTTTTTGCGCAAGGCTTTCATCAAGGGTGCCGGTTTCACCGATGCGGCGCTTGACCGGCCGGTGATTGCCATTGCCGATACCGGCAGTGACTACAACCCCTGCCATGGCAATTCGCCGCAGCTGGTCGAGGCCGTCAAGCGCGGCGTGATGCTGGCCGGCGGCTTGCCGATGGCCTTCCCGACGATCTCGGTGCATGAGAGCTTTGCCGCACCGACCAGCATGTATTTGCGCAACCTGATGGCGATGGATACCGAGGAGATGATTCGCGCCCAGCCGATGGATGCGGTGGTGCTGATCGGCGGCTGCGACAAGACCGTGCCGGCCCAGTTGATGGGCGCGGCATCGGCCAATCTGCCGGCGATCCAGCTGATCACCGGTTCGATGCTGACCGGCTCGCATCGCGGTGAGCGGGTGGGCGCCTGTACCGATTGCCGCCGCTATTGGGGCAAATTCCGCGCCGGCGAGATCGACGTCGACGAGGTCGCCGAAGTCAACAACCAGCTGGTCGCCAGCGTCGGCACCTGCTCGGTGATGGGCACGGCCAGCACGATGGCCTGCATCGCCGAGGCGCTGGGCATGACGATGCCGGGCGGCGCATCGCCACCAGCGGTCACTTCCGACCGAATCCGCATTGCCGAGCAGACCGGTGCGCAGGCGGTGCAAATGGCCCGCGACCGGCTGACGATAAACAAGATCCTGACTCCGGCGGCGTTCGAGAACGCGCTGCGCGTGCTGCTGGCAATCGGCGGCTCGACCAATGGCATCGTCCATCTGGCGGCGATTGCCGGCCGGGTTGGCCTCGACATCGACATGCAGGCACTCGACCAGATGGGCCGCGAGACGCCAGTGCTGCTCGACCTGAAGCCATCGGGCCAGCATTACATGGAGGATTTCCACAAGGCCGGCGGCATGGCCACGCTGCTGCGTGAGCTCAAGCCCTTGCTGCGTCTCGATGCGCTGACCGTCACCGGTCGCACGCTGGGCGAGGAACTCGAGCGCGCGGGCCCCGGCTTCAAGCAGGATGTCGTACGCAGCATCGCCAATCCGATCTATCCACAAGGCGGCATCGCCGTGCTGCTGGGCAATCTGGCGCCGGGTGGGGCGATCATCAAGCAGTCGGCCGCCGACCTCGGTCTGATGGAGCATGAAGGCCGCGCAGTGGTGTTCGAGAACCTGGAGGACATGGCGCTGCGGATCGACGCCGATGACCTCGACGTCAGCGCTGACGATGTGCTGGTGCTGAAGAACATCGGCCCCAAAGGAGCACCCGGCATGCCCGAGGCCGGCTACATTCCGATCCCGATGAAACTGGCGCGCGCCGGGGTCAAGGACATCGTGCGGATTTCCGATGGCCGCATGAGCGGTACCGCCTTCGGCACCATCGTTCTGCATGTCACGCCCGAGTCGGCGATCGGCGGGCCGCTGGCCTATGTGCAAAACGGCGACCGCATCCGCCTGAGCGTGAAGAACCGCGAAATTTCACTGCTGGTGAGCGAAGCCGAACTGGCGCAGCGCGCGCTCGACCGCCCGGTGGTCGAGCCCAGTGCCGAGCGCGGCTACCGCAAGCTCTTCCTGCAGGAAGTCAATCAAGCCGACAAGGGTGTCGATTTCGGTTTCCTGCGTGCCGCCGTTATGGTCGGCAAGACGCCGCAATCGAAGTGAAGCTGATGAAAAAGCAGCTGGTCCAGTTCGGATTTTTCACCGCTGAGCTGCAGCAGCAGATCGACAGCGAGTTCGACTGCGTCAAGGCCGAGTTGGCCGATGCGGGGCTGCGCGCGACCGTGCAGGGCCTGATCACCCGCAGCAACTACCAACTGCCGCAGGCTTTGCTCGAAGGGTTGCCGGCGCTGCGTGTGATCGCCACCTCGGGCGTCGGCTTTGACGGCATTCCCATGCCCTATGCGCAGCAGCGTGGCATCGTCGTGACCAACACCCCCGGCGTGCTCGATGCGGCGGTTTGCGAACTCGGCGTCGGCCTGCTGCTGTCGATGCTGCGCGAGATCCCGCAGTCCGATCGCTTTGTCCGCGATGGTGCTTGGGCGCAATCGGTCTATCCGCTGACGTCGAGCCTGAGCGGCAAGCGCATCGGCATCATCGGCCTGGGTCGCATCGGCAAAGGGATGGCGGCCAGGCTTGAGGCCTTTGGTGTCAGCCTGGCTTATTCGGGCCGCCGGCAAGAGGAATCGCCCTACCGTCATGTCGCCAGCCCGCTGGCGCTGGCGCAGGAAGTCGATGTGCTGCTGGTTTGCTGCAAAGGCGGTGAGCAAACCCGCCATCTGGTTAACGCGGCCTTGCTCGAAGCGCTGGGCAAGGGCTGGCTGGTCAACCTGTCGCGCGGCTCGGTGGTCGACGAAGCGGCCTTGTTCGAAGCCTTGACGCAGGGCAGCTTGCGCGGGGCCGCGCTTGATGTGTACGAGCAGGAGCCGCTGGTCGATTCACCGCTGCTGCGACTGAAGAATGTTGTCTTTTCGCCCCATGCCGGCTCGGCCACGGTCGAAACGCGCGTCGCAATGCTGCGCCTCACGCTCGACAACCTGCATGCCGTGCTCGGCGGCAACGGCGCGCTGACGCCGGTGCAGGCAGTCGGCTGAACGCGTCGCGGGTTTTGCGCAAGTCCTGCTGAGAATAGTTGGCCTGACCGGTGGCGAGACCCTTGGCAGTTCACCCGCCGAAATGGCCCAACTGATCGCCGGCAACACCAGCAAGTTTGCCAAGATCGTCAAGCAAGGCAGGCTCGAAATCGAACAGACTCAGAACCCGTATAGCCGCTCGGGGTCATCGGGCCTCTTGCCCCTGACCATCAGATGGGGCCAATCGGGATTCAGACATTCGCGGGACTGTGCGACTTCAGCCAGTCTTCCAGCGC